>ERZ808051.171-NODE-171-length-85231-cov-19.821124_pt1 | contig 85231 bp, 105 predicted proteins | sample MGYA00380199_ERZ808051 | MGnify/ENA primary metagenome ERZ808051 (study PRJEB31490, sample SAMN06133391) | mouse gut metagenome | isolation source: J11 | host: mice | place: China: Chengdu | collected 2015-05 ... | reverse complement strand
AGATTTTGCATAGACAGAATTTGCGCCACAATGGACAGCCCCAGCCCGGAACCGCTGTACTCTGCGCCGCTGTCCCGATAGAATTTTGTCCAGATTTTGGGCAGGTCACTTTCTGGAATGGGTCTGCCCTGGTTGAAGATGGAGAAATGCAGCGCCCCATCATCCACTGTCAGTTCCAGCCGCAGAACGCCGCTGGGATACACATTTTTCTTGGCGTTGACGATCAGGTTGTCCAAAACCTGCTCCATGCGCCGTTGGTCTGTCCGCACAAAAGCCTTTTGTTTCGGCAGTTCATGTTGCAAATCAAAATCGGTGTCCAGGGCGTCAATCAAGAGCCGCCCAGCTACCGTTTCCACCAGCTCCACAAAGTCGAACCGAGTGACATTCAATCTTGCTGCCCCGCTTTCCAGCGCCGACAAATCCAGCAGGGTCACGATCAGGCCGTTCATGCGCTCTACTTCGGAAACGATCACCTGGGCGTATCTCTGCTTCTTGGCCTCGTCCGTTTCGTCCTGCAAGCCCTCGGCATAAGCCCGGATGATGCCCAGCGGGGTTTTCATTTCATGGGATAGGCTGTCCACCAGTTCCTTGCGCTCGGACAGGAGAAGCCGTTCTTTTTCCACGTCCTTTTCAAGCTGCGTGTTTGCGTCCTCCAACCGGGCAAGGGCCTGTTGCAGATTTTCAGCCATTGTGTTCAGACTGGCGGACAACTCCCCAAATTCATCGGTTGAAACGAGATTGCAGGGGGTGGAAAAGTCCAGCCCCGCCATACGCTTTGCGGAGGCGTTCAGTTTGTCAATCGGTTTTGTGATAAAGCGGCCCATAAAAAGGTCAATACCGATAATCAGCAGAAAAACAAACCCCAGCCAGATTAGAAAAGAAGTATCTTCGCTGACCGGCAGGCTGGTAGAGAGAACGTAGGAAAAAATCAGCGCAACCCCCGCCAGTTTGGAGAGCATCAAAATCTTTTTTCGCACGGTACGGATGGAAAACCATTCTTTCATACCGCCACCTCGAATTTATAGCCGGAGCGGATCAGCGTGACAATATGCCTGCCTTCGTCCCCCAGCTTTTGCCGCAGGGTCTTGATGTGGGTGTCCACGGTTCGGGTCGTTCCTTCAAAGTCATAACCCCAAACACGGTTTAGAAGCTGCTCACGATTGAATATCTGCCCAGGGTTTGCCATCAAAAAGGCGAGCAGTTCATACTCCTTATGGGTCAAGGTAATCTCCTGCCCGTCAAGATAGACCTTATGTGCGTTGGGGTGGAGCAGGATTTTCCCAGCGGTGATCGCTCCAGCAGAAGCAGGGGAGGAACGGCGCAGGAGGGCGTTCACCTTGGCCAGCAGCACCTTGGGGCTGAATGGCTTTGTCATATAGTCGTCCGCGCCGTAGTCGTAGCCTTTCAGTTTGTCATCCTCCGCGCTCTTGGCGGTGAGCATGATAATGGGCAGTTCGCTCATTTCCCGCGCCATCTTGCAGACAGAGAAGCCGTCCAGATGGGGCATCATCACATCCAGGATTATCAAGTCCATAGGATGATTTTTCAGCGTGACAAGAGCATCTATGCCATCGCCAGCGGTAAAGCAGGTGTGCCCACCTTTCCGCATATAGTCCGTGATAATGTCCTGCATGGCCTTTTCATCTTCGACAATCAGAATATTTGCCACAAAAATCACCTCTTTCCCATAAAGCATTATAATTCTGTCCAAGCGAGAATACAAGCGGCAAAATCAGAGGGGGAGGGGTTGGAAACAGCTTGTCCCATCGAAAATTTTAACAGGTTGTCCTTGTAGCATCGCCGCTTGGAAAGGCTTGTCCCACCAACAACCCAGTGTTTTCAATGGTTTCCGGTCATGTTGCACTTCCACCATCGCCCCATCTGCCGCCAAATCCTCTGTCAGGTCGGCAATCAAATCCCCTTTACAGGCCATACTGGCGGCGCTGTAGGGGAAGCCGGAGGCGGAGGTGGGATAAACGCCGGCGGTGCGGTCCACAAAATAGGTATCGAAGCCGGCGGACCTGATCTGCTCCTCCGTGAGGTTCCGGGTCAGCTGATGGACCAGAGCGCCAATCATTTCCAGATGCCCCAGCTCCTCGGTGCCGATGTCGGTCAGAAGACCCTTCAGCTCCGGATAGGGCATGGAAAACCGCTGGCTCAGGTAGCGCAGGGAGGCTCCCAGCTCTCCGTCGGGGCCGCCGTACTGGGAGATAATGACCGACGCCAGCTTGGGATTGGTGTTTTTGACCTTGACGGGGTATTGCAGTTTTTTCTCATAGACAAACATCAGTCATTCCCTCCTACATCCCAGGGCCACGGGTCCTTCAGCCAGGCATAGCCATTTTCCGGCGTCGGCGTGGTGGAGGTCAGGGGGCCGTACATCTTTTCGTATTTCTCACGGCCCTCCCTGGCCAGATTGAGATAGGACCAATAGAGCTGAAGAACCTCCTGGTCGCCCGCATGGGTGTCCAGATAAAGGTTCAGCTCCTTGATTGCAAAGTCCAGGGCCATCAGCTCCACCAGCGCGGTGTTGGGCAGCTGCGTCTGAGCCTGAATGGCCGCCTTGAAGGGCAGGTCCAGTCCAGGGAAGAGGGTGCCGGTCTGGAGCGCTTCCGTCCGGCTGAACCGGACCGGGTTGTTCTCCTGCATGGGGATATAGGGAAACGCCAGAGAGGCGCAGCCGTTGGGCAGAGCGCCCATGCCGGGGGCGCAGGCGCAGGTTTGTGTTTGGATTGGTTTTTCCATTGGTGGAAAGCCTCCTTTTAAAAAGGGGTTCACGCGGAACAGAGAAGCAGTCCGCGCCTGACCTATTCTATGCAGACCAACGTCCGGCGGCTACCTGCTTCCATTTCCGCCTTGACAGGGGAGGCGTCATGCCGTTAAAATAGAAGCTGACCACCAGGAGGAACAGATATGAAAAAAACGAAAAAGGAGACCGTTTCAAAAGCAGACCTTTTTGAGGTGCTGGATAAAATGGAGTCCCTGCAAAGTATTTTCCTAAAGGGCCAGCTTCACAGCGGCTATGAGCCCCGGCCCACAGATCTCCGCGGCCTCGAGATTTTTCACCGGCCGGAGGAGGGGGCAAAAACCGGCATATGGGATAAGCAGGCGGACATATTCTGATAGGGCATACAGAATTTTTCCGCAAGGGGGAAGCGCCTGTGATTATCCTGCTTCGTAAACGAGACCTGTTTTTATCCCTGCTGTTCTGCTGCTTTGCCGTTGGGCTGGGTACGGTGCTGTGGAAGGGGAACGCGGTGCCGGCCTTTGCCGCCGGGGAGGAGGGAGGTCCGCCTCTCACCGTGGTCATCGACCCGGGCCACGGCGGGGAAGACGGCGGCGCGGTGTCGCCCGGCGGCGTCTCGGAAAGCGCCATCAATCTGGCGGTGTCCCTCCGGGTCAGCGACCTGCTGCGCTTTGCCGGACAGCGGACGGCGCTGATTCGGGAGGAGGACGTCAGCGTAGGGGACGGAGACCTGGATACCATGCGGCAGCGGAAGACCTCGGACCTGAAAAACCGGGTGGCCATGGTAAACGCCGTGGAAAACAGCCTGCTGCTGAGCATTCATCAGAACAGTCTGCCGTCTTCCCCTGTGACCCACGGGGCCCAGGTGTTCTGGAACCAGGGGGAGGGGGCCCAGGCGCTGGCGGCTGTGATGCAGGATGCTCTGAATATGGGCATCAACGCCGGAAACACAAAAAATCCCCGGCAGATACCGGACAGCATTTACCTGATGAAGCATGTAACAGGGCCTGGAATTCTGGTAGAGTGCGGTTTCCTCTCCAACGCGGCGGAAACCGAGTGGCTCCAGAGTCCCGTATATCAGACCCGGCTGGCCGCCGCCATTGCCGCCGGTTTTCTGCGGGGCCTTACAGAAGGAGACAGTTTATGAAACAAAGAACACTCTTTTACTGCACGGAGTGCGGAAATGAGACGCCGAAGTGGGCGGGCCGGTGTCCCGCCTGCGGGTCCTGGAACACGGTGGTAGAGCGGCCTCCGGAAACCGTAAAGGGGAAGGGGAGAGGGGGGACCCGTATTGTATCCGCTCCCAGGGCCTGCCCGGTAACAGAGCTGGGGGAGGGCGAGGAAATCCGATTTTCCACCGGCATGGGCGAGCTGAACCGGGTTTTAGGCGGCGGGGCGGTCAAGGGCTCCCTGGTGCTGGTGGGCGGCGCTCCCGGCATCGGAAAATCCACGCTGATGCTCCAGATTTGCGGGCGGCTCTGCGAATTTTCCAAGGTGCTCTATGTATCCGGGGAGGAGTCCCAGCATCAGCTGAAGCTTCGGGCCCGGCGGCTCCATGTGGAGAGCCAGCAGCTTTTGGTCCTGTCGGAAACCGGCCTGGAGGAGATGATTCAGGCGGTTTCTGCGGAAAAACCGGACGTTTTGATTGTAGACTCCATCCAGACTCTCTATAACGACGCGTTGGATTCCCCGGCAGGCAGCATCAGCCAGGTCAAGGACTGCACCATGGCGCTGATGCGCCTGGCCAAGGGGGAGAACATTACCGTTTTTGTCATCGGCCATGTGAATAAAGAGGGGTCCATCGCCGGTCCCAAGGTTCTGGAGCACATGGTGGACTGCGTACTGTATTTTGAGGGGGACCAGCACACCTCCTTCCGCATTCTCCGGGCGGCCAAGAACCGCTTTGGAGCCACCAACGAAATCGGCGTCTTTGAGATGGGGGACGGCGGGCTGACGGAGGTGGAAAACCCCTCGCAAATGCTGCTGTCCGGCCGTCCGGAGGATGCGCCGGGCACCTGTGTCACCTGTGTGATGGAGGGGGCCAGGCCCGTACTGGCGGAGATACAGGCATTGGTGGTGACCTCGCCGGCCAATAATCCCCGGCGCACCAGCAACGGCTTCGACTATAACCGGGCGGCCATGCTGCTGGCAGTGCTGGAAAAGCGGGGCGGACTGAAGCTCTCCGCCTGCGACGCCTATCTGAACATCATCGGCGGCTTGCAGCTGGACGAGCCCGCTGCGGACCTGGCGGCCATTGTGGCCCTGGCGTCCAGTTATCTGGACAAGCCTGTTCCCGGCGATCTGGCGGCCATCGGAGAGGTGGGCCTGACCGGGGAGCTGCGGAGCGTCAGCCAGCTCAGCCAACGGGTATCGGAGGTCCGGCGGCTGGGGTTCAGCCGTTGTGTGCTTCCTGTCCACAGGGGTCTGGAACCGCCGGCCGGGCTGGAGCTTCTGCCCGTTCGGAATATCGGTGAGGCGATCCGAGCTGCTTTGCGGGAATAAAGTGAACGCAGGCGCCGCCCAGAGCGGGCAGACCGGCAGCCGCCGCGCTCTCCAGTGTACAGACGCCGTCGGCCTGGTAGAGACATTGACTGGTACAGGGTATCAAAGGAATTCCTCCGTTCTGTGAATTGAATTTGCGCCCCATGGATTATGATAGAACTAGTTTGGCCCAAAGCGGAGGTTTTATGTTGCTAGGTTGCATTGGTATGGGCCGGTGTCACGCGCCGCGGATGAAAGCTGTTTTCCCGGTACGGCGTCCGCATTGCAGAATAAACCGCCGCGCATACCGGCGGGAGGGAGGTTTTAGGGGCATACAGACAATTGAACAAAATGATAATTTTGTTCAATTCGGGGGAGCCAAAATCCACATTTGCCCGCTCCGAGGCTCTGATGCCCCAAGCTTGCTATGAATGATTATAGACTGGAATCCCCGCAGATACTGCGGGACTTTCTCGCGTACCATGAAACCGTCAAGGCCCATTCCAAGCGGACGGTAGACGAATATTTTCTGGACCTCCGGAATTTCTTCCGTTATTTGAAGCAGATTCGTAATCCGGAGCTTGCCGGAAAGCCGCTGGATGAAATCGACATCATGGATGTGGATTTGGACTTTGTGGCCAGCGTGACGCTGACGGACATCTATGGCTACATGACCTATCTCAGCCGGGACCGCATTCTCCATCAGAACAGCTCCGTGTCTGACTACGGGCTGAACGCCGCGTCCCGGGCCCGGAAAATTGCCACCATCCGCTCCTTTTACAATTACCTCACCAACAAGATGCACCTGCTTCGTGAAAATCCTGTCAAAGATATTGACGCGCCCAAGCTGCAAAAGACCCTGCCCAAATATTTGACGCTGGACGAGAGTCTGCGTCTGCTGGAGTCTGTGGACGGCAAAAATCAGGAACGGGACTACTGTATTCTGACGCTGTTCCTCAACTGCGGCCTTCGGATTTCCGAACTGGTGGGGCTGAATCTGCGGGACATTCAGGACGAGGCTCTGCGCGTCCTGGGCAAGGGCAATAAAATCCGCGTCATCTATTTGAACGACGCCTGCCAGGACGCCCTGCGGCGCTATCTGGCGGTCCGCCGGCCCATCACCGGACGGGACGCCAACGCGCTGTTTCTCTCCTCCCGAAACGAGCGCATCAGCCGTTCCATGGTCCATGCCATGGTGAAAAAGCGGCTGTCCGCCGCCGGTCTGGACGAAAGTCAGTACTCCTCCCATAAGCTGCGGCACACCGCTGCCACGCTGATGCTGCAAAACGGCGTCGATGTCCGGGCCGTTCAGGAGGTGCTGGGCCACGACCACCTGAATACCACCGAAATTTATACCCATGTGGACAATGATTCCCTGCGGATAGCTGCAAAGGCAACGCCCTTGTCACGTGTTAAAAGGACTAAGAAAAACAGCGATGCCAAGCCGGAATCCTCCGAAAAACCATGAGAAAAGCCCCCCGGTAAACCGGGGGGCTTCGCATATCAGATCGCAGGCAATCGGTCAGTCGTTGTCCCAGTTGTGCCAGACATTCTGAACGTCGTCGCTGTCTTCCAGCATGTCAATGAGCTTCTGCATATTTTTTACGTCTCCCTCGCCGCTGAGGGTAATGTAGTTCTGGGGCACCATTTCCACCTCGGCGTTGACGAAGCTGTATCCCTTTGCTTCCAGAGCCTTGACCACATCGTTGAAGACGTCGGGGTCACAGGTAATCTCCAGAGCCGGGCCGTCGGCCTCGAAGTCGGCGGCGCCTGCCTCCAGGGCGTCCATCATGACCGTGTCCTCGTCCAGCTCGCCGTCCTCATTGTCAATGACAATCACGCCTTTTTTGTCAAAGGACCAGGACACGCAGCCAATGGCCCCCAGGTTGCCGTTGCACTTGTCAAAGGCGTGGCGGACCTCCGGCGCGGTGCGCTGGCGGTTGTCGGTCAGGGCCTCCACAATCACTGCCACGCCGCCGGGGCCGTAGCCCTCGTAGGTAACGGCCTCATAGCTGTCGGTATTCCCTGCCCCCAGGGCCTTGTCAATGGTGCGCTTGATGTTGTCGTTGGGCATATTCACCGCTTTTGCTTTGGCAATCACCGTGGCCAGCCGGGAATTGTTATTGGGGTCTCCGGAGCCGCCTTCCTTGACGGCGACGATGATTTCCCGCGCAATCTTGGTGAAAGCGGCGGAACGCTTGGCGTCAGCCGCACCCTTTGTTTTCTGAATATTATGCCATTTGGAATGTCCGGACATGGCGTTTATTCTCCTTCCACGTAATATTGAATGACTTCCCGATGGTTTGCTTTTTGAATTTGAAGGCCGGGAAACCGGGTTTGCAGGTAGCCGATCAGCTCGTGACAGATGGGGTCCTCCGTGGGAAAATGCCCCGCGTCAACGAGGTTGATGCCTTTCTCCTTCGCGTCCAGGAACTGGTGGTAGCTCAGGTCGGCGGTGACGAAGGTATCGCAATTGGCACGGATGGCGGCGTCCTCGAACTCGCCGCAGGCCCCGCCGCCCACTGCCACCCGGTGGACGCGCCGCCCGGCGTCGGCATAGCGGACGCCGTTGCAGCCCAAGGTCTTCCCTACTCTGGCGGCGAACTCCCCCAGGTCCATAGGCTCGTCCAGAACGCCCGCACGGAGGACGCCGGTTTCCTCCAGACAGTAAAAATCCCGGAGGCCCAGCCACTCCGCCAGGGTGTCGTTGACGCCGCCGCCGGCGGTATCCAGGTTCGTGTGCATACAGATGGCGGAGATATTCCGCTCCACCAGCTGGAGAATCCGCCGTCCCACTACGTCCCGGTCCGTCACGGTCTTTTGACCGTTGAAGATGACGGGGTGATGGGCCACAATCAGGTCCGCGCCCCAGCGCCCGGCCTCCTCAATTACGTCCAGGGTGATGTCCAGGGAGACCAGCACCTTCCGCACTTCCCTGCCCGGCTTGCCCGTCAGCAGGCCCACGTTGTCCCAGTCCATGGCGCAGTCTCTGGGGGCAATCTCAAACAGGGCCGCCTCAATTTCACCTACTCTGGGCATTCCGCCACTCCTCTCTCATGGACAGCAGCGCGGTGATGATTTCCCGCAGCTCATCTCCATGCTTCTGATCTGCTTCAGCGCTGGAGCGGTTCAGGCCCGCCACGGCGGCTTGCAGCCGGATAATCTTTTCGATGATGTACCGTTCCCCCAGGGGGTCGTGAACAAGGGCCGCGCCGCCATGGAGCTGGCCCAGGGTCAGGGACATCTCCCCTCCCCCGGCCTCCATCACAGGATAGATGGTTCCCCGGTCCAGCGCCAGCGCCTCCCGGCGGATGGCATAGCCGTGGTCCATCAGAAAGCGCCGCAGCGCCTCCGCCCGTGACTGGGGCTGAAGCAGCAGCGTGTGTGCGCCCTCCGCCGTCCAGGGGGCCCGTTCCAGAATGGCGGCGATGTTCTCGCCGCCCATGCCGGCAATGACGATGGTATCGGCCTCCTCCGGAGACACCACCGACAGCCCGTTGCCCAACCGGTAGTCAATACAGTCCGCACCGTAGAGCCGGCCGGTTTCCCTGGCCCGTTCCAGAGGGCCCTTCCGCAGATCGCAGGCAATGGCAGAGACCACGCGCCCGTGGAGCCGCAGCCACACGGGCAGATAGGCGTGATCTGTGCCAACATCAGCGATCCGCCCGCCGGGGGGGACCCATTCGGCCAGCAGACGCAGCCGGGGCGTCAGTTCAAGGCGCTTCATCCCGCCCCTTCCGCTCCGGCTGCGGAAAATCTCCGGCCCCTCACTGGGCCTTGTTGGCCTCTTCATTCACCAGAGCCAGCAGCTTTTCCACGTCGATGCCGTGGACCATGCAGGCCTCCTCCACCGTCTCACCCCGGGAAGAGGGGCAGCCCAGGCAGTGCATGCCGATGGACAGGAAGATAGGCGCGGTCTGGGGCGCCAGGTCCAGAATGTCACCAATGATGGTGTCTTTTGTAATCTGAATCATTGTTTACAAACCTCCGTTTTTCATTTGCGGTCCGGCCCTGCTCCTGAACAGAGCCGAATCCGCTCCAAAAATCACCGCTGAGTATTATACCCTATTGTTTGTCTGAATTCAATAGAAAATCCCACAAAAGCCGAAAAGCCGGCCACGCAATTTATGCCTCCCTCTCCTCCGACCAGCTCTCCGCCGCCTCGTCCAGAACCGCCGTCAGCTTCCCTTCCGCTTCGGTTCCCGCCAGCGCCTTGGGATAAACCATGCACAGGCCATGATGTTCCAGGGTCCCGCCGCAGAGGTCCATTCCGTAAAAATACATCAGGTTTCCATAATATTCGATTCTGGCTTTGAAGTAAAACGGTCCGGACAGCGGCGTCAGCGCCAGGGCCTCCGGAACGGTCCCTGTCTCCTTGTATGCCTCCACAGCGCAGTATACCTCGTCGTCGCACTGCACCGCAAGGCTCGGACAGGCCCCCTCCTCCCCATACTCGCTGTCAGGCGCGTAGGTATGGAGCATCTCCACCTCTCCGGCGTGGGATTTTGCCGGCCTGAAGGCGTCGTTCACCCGAAAAGAAACCCGGTATTCGCCGTCCTCCCCATAGAAGACCTCTTCCGCCAGGTGAGACGAGGGCGCAAGAAGAATCTCCCAGCCTTTGTGGTTTCCGGCTTCCGGCAGGTCCTGACTCTTTCGTTTCTCTGCGAATCTGTCAAACAGTCCCATCTCCAAATCCTCCTGTCAAAGATTTTTTTGTTTCTGATTTTGATTCTTCTGCAGGCGGCTCCGTTGGAGCGGAGGCGCAAAACAGCCCCACGCGAAGGCGTGAGGCTGTCCTGTTGCATTCAGTGCAAACGTCCGATATTCTTCGAATCTTCCCTTATCTCTGCTGCTCCCGCATCTTCGCGAAGCACTCGCTGCAATAAACGGGACGGTCGGACCGGGGCTCGAAGGGCACGCGGGCCTCGCCGCCGCAGGCGGCGCAGACAGCGGTGAAGTACTCACGGGGACCGCGGGCGGCGTTCTTGCGGGCGTCGCGGCAGGACTTGCAGCGCTGGGGCTCATTCTGGAAACCGCGCTCAGCATAGAACTCCTGCTCACCGGCGGTGAACACGAACTCCTGACCACACTCTTTGCACACTAAAGTCTTGTCTTCGTACATGATGTTACCCTCTCTTTGAAAAGAAAATATATTGCGTTCAGCATCTGCTGAAATCGCCGGAAAGTAAGTGCCGTGCCACCTTGCGACGAATGCGCTGCACAGCGTTGTCCACGGATTTTGGGGGCTTATTCACTGCCTTGGCAATTTCCCTGCAAGAAAGACCATCCAAATAATACCCCAAGATCCTCGCTTCAAATTCGGACAACTGTTTCCGGACACCGGATAAGAGGGCCGCCGTGTGTTCTCTGTCGATCAGGAAATCTTCAGGATTACGCTGCGCCAAATTACTGGTACCAGAAGCGATGGAATTGCTTTCAAACTCAAAGTATGGAGTATCCAGAGATACCGATTGATTCAAGGGCTGCTGCTTATCCCGCCGGTCTGCGCGGATTACAGAATAGAGCCGGCTGCGGATGCAGATCTCTGCGAAGGTTCGGAAAGACGTTTCTTTTTCCGAGTTATATTCCCGGACTGCCGTAATCAGTCCGACCATTCCCTCTTGGGTCAGGTCCTCACTGTCCCCGCCTGCCAGAAAGAACGGACGGGCACAGGTGCGCACCAGACGATTGTATCGAGCTACCAGTGTTTCCTCCGCCATTCGGTTCCCGGAAGCAGCCAGGAGACAAAGCGCCTCGTCCGACTGATCCTCCAACGCCAGTATTTCGTTTTTGTAAGTAGTGCACATGATGTATTATACCCGCCTGTCCCTGAAAATGTCAAGTATTTTATCAAAATCTTCAAAAAATCTCTGGAAAATCTTGCATTTTTATTGACTCATCTGAAAAAAAGCAAAATTTTTGTATAGTTTTGACAGAATTGTTGCTGCTGATTATAAAAGTTTCGCTCAGAAATCCAGCGATTTCACAAGGCTCACTAAACGGTCCGCCGTATTTTGTGCAATCTGGCTGGTCTTTGCCTCAACCATCACACGAATCAGCGCCTCCGTTCCGGAGGCCCGGACCAGAACGCGGCCCTCCCCTGCCAAAGTCTCCTCCTCACGGCGCACCGCTTCGGCCAGCTGGGGCGAGGCCATGATTTTCTCCTTGACGCCGCCGCTGTGGGGAACCTCCAGATTGACCAGAACCTGGGGATAGGACGCGCAGACGGAGGCCAGCTCCGAGGCCTTTTTTCCGGACCGGGCCAGCACCTGAAGGAACTGAAGGGCGGTCACCTGGCCGTCGCCGGTGGTCTCCAGGGCGGTGAAAATGGTGTGCCCGGACTGCTCCCCGCCGACGCGGTAATCCCGGCGGAGCATTTCTTCCAGAACGTTCCGGTCGCCCACGGCGGTGCAGATCAGGTCGATGCCGTAATTCCGGCAGAATTCGTGAAGTCCCAGGTTGCTCATGACCGTCGCCACCATGGCGTTGCCCCGCAGCAGCCCCCGGCGCTTGAGGTCCAGGGCGCAGACAGCCATGACCTTGTCGCCGTCAATGACGCTGCCCGTCTCATCCACCAGCAGGCAGCGGTCCGCGTCGCCGTCAAAGGCCACGCCGATGTCATAGCCCTCTGCCCTCACCTGGTCCGCCAGGTCCTCCAGATGGGTGGAGCCGCACCGGGCATTGATGTTCACGCCGTCCGGGGTCCGGTGAAGGAACACCGTGTGGGCCTTGAAGCGCCCGAAGAGCTCCGGCGCGGTGGCGCTGGCGGCGCCGTTGGCGCAGTCCACCAGGATGCGGAGCCCCGAGAGGTCCGACTCGATGGTAGAGGCCACGAAGTCGATGTAATCCCGTTTCAGCTGCTTCATGCCGTGATGCCGGCGGCCGATCTCCCCCCGGGTGCGGTGCTCCATGGGCCGGTCCGACAGAACCTTTTCCTCCACGCGGTTCTCCAGCTCGTCGGGGAGTTTGTACCCCTGGCTGTTGAAAACCTTGATGCCGTTGTGCTCATAGGGATTGTGGGAGGCGGAAATGACGATGCCGGCGTCCGCCCTCTCCTGCCGGGTCAGATAGGCCACGGCAGGCGTGGGGATATCCCCCACCGGCTTCACGTCGCCCCCCTGGTCGCAGATGCCCGCAATCAGAGCGGATTCCAGCATGTCGGAGGAAATGCGGGTGTCCTTGCCGATGACCACGGTGGGACGGTCCCCGTTCTTTTCCTCTCTCAGGACCTCGGCCACCGCCTGCCCCACACGAAAGGCCATGTCCGCCGTCAGATTCTCGCCCACCACGCCCCGGATGCCGTCGGTTCCAAATAGCTTACCCATAAATTCCATTACCTCTTTCTTCCAAAATCGTCAAATTCACGTTTCAGCGCCCGTTCCGTGGCGGGAATGACCGCCAGAAGAGGAACCAGCTGCAAGCCTGTCAATAGGATGCCAGACCGCCCCACCGTGCCGACGTCCCGCCCAAGCAGCGCCGGCATCCACACCAGCGTAACCGCCAGCATGGGCCGGCCCGCCCGGTACCAGAACCGCCCGCTGTAAGCATGGGCAAAGTCCTAGGTCTCCCGGTTCCGCATGGAGCGGGCGGTACGGTAGCCATAGCCGCCGTTGATTTCCCCGGGAGGATGGTCCCGGAAGTGCCGTCCGAAGCCAATCATGCACCCGGGAATCAGAAGGGCCGTCATCAGTGTGAAGAGCCAGAAGAGCAGTTCTTCCATTATATGCGCCCCGGCCGGGGCTTCTCCAGAAAGACGAAGTAGAGCCCCGCGCAGTATGTGTCGTCAAAGAAGGCGTGCAGCTTGCAGCCCCAGGCTTCCGCCTGCCTGCGATACGGCTCCAGCTGGGGCCCCAGGTCCCCGTTCGGCTCGTCGATGTCCACATTGACCGCCGGGCGCTCCATGCTGCTGAACTGTTCCTCCGTCAGGTTGTTCCGAAGGTAGTCCGCCAGCTTTTCCGTCACGTCCCCCTCATAGCAGCCGATCTCCACGCAGCGGCGGTGCCACGCCGCCAGGTGCAGGCACAGGGGGCGCTCCTCCAGCTCCGGACCCTGCTGCGTCACGAAGTTCATCCACTCATCCTCGCCCTGGATGCACAGCATATCCTCCAGCGCCGGGCCCGCCAGCTTGTAGACCTCGTGGAACCTGCCCAGCTCCATGCCCTTCCGGAGGTCGTACATCTCCGCGCCCTCTATATCTAAAAGATACCGTTCCAGCATCGTCTTCCCTCCTTATTCGTCCTTCAGCAGATACCGCAGCATCCGTTCCGGGTCATCTAAAAAACGCTTTGTCAATTGATAATGCTCTGTCTCCCGGTACTCCGCCGCCCGGATGCCAGTTTCGCTGAGCTCGTAAATCCGGGCCCCGGGGAAGGCCATCAGGATTGGCGAATGGGTGGCTACAATGAATTGAGAATCCGCCTTCACCAGCGCGTTCATCTCCCCCAGCAGCGTCAGAAGCCGGGTGGGTGACAGGGCCGCCTCCGGTTCGTCCAGCAGGTACAGCCCTTCCCCGCCGAAGCGGTTCTGAACCAGCGCCAGAAAGCTCTCCCCGTGGGACTGGCAGTGGAGGGACACGCCGCCGTAGCTGTCAATCAGCCTGGGGCTTGCGGCAAGGGTTTCGTCCATCTCGTCAATGTTGGTAGCCACGTTGTAAAAGCTCTCGGCACGGAGGAAAAAGCCGTCTCTTGCGTAGCGCCTCCGGGCGGGGGTCAGGTACTCCCCCAGCTCGGAGTGTGTGGCCCGGGTGGAGAAATTGAAATTCCGGGTGCCGCCCTCGGGGTTGAAGCCGCAGGCCACGGCGATGCCCTCCAGCAGTGTGGACTTCCCCGTCCCGTTCTCCCCCACCAGGAAGGTGACGGGCCGGTCAAATTCCAGAGCGTGTCTCTCCGTCAGCCAGCGCACCGGACCCAGCCGCTGGAGCCAGCTTCCCTCCGGCAGCGCCCGCCGGAGGCGGACGGACACCAGATACTCCGGCCCCCTCACAGCGTCAGCTGGTCCATCAAATCCCCCTGCGCGCCGCCGGGGATGGTTCTGTGGAGATGCTGATAGGCCTTCTGCGTCACGCAGCGGCCCCGGGGGGTCCGTGTCAAAAAGCCCAGCTGCATCAGGTAGGGCTCATAAACGTCTTCCAGGGTCACGGACTCCTCTCCGATGGTGGCCGCCAGGGTCTCCAGTCCCACGGGACCGCCGCCGTAGTTGTCGATGATGGCCGCCATCATCCGCCGGTCCACCGGGTCCAAGCCCAGATAGTCAATTTCCAGGGCGGACAGGGCCTGGTCCGCCACGTCCTTGGTGATGATGCCGTCGGCCTTCACCTGAGCGAAGTCCCGGACCCGGCGGAGCATCCGGTTGGCGATGCGGGGCGTGCCCCGGGAGCGTCTGGCGACCTCCATGGCTCCCTCCTCCACAATCTCCACATTCAGAATCCGGGCGGAGCGGGTCACAATACGGGACAGCTCCTCCGGCGTGTAGAGCTCCAGACGCAGCGTTACGCCGAAACGGTCCCGCAGAGGCGCGGAGAGCTGGCCCGCCCGAGTGGTAGCCCCGATCAGGGTGAACCGGGACAGGTCCAGCCGGATGGAGTTGGCAGAGGGCCCTTTCCCCACGATAATGTCCAGCACGTAGTCCTCCATGGCGGGGTACAGAATTTCCTCCACGGATCGGTTCAGCCGGTGGATTTCATCCACAAAGAGAATGTCTCCCTCGTTCAGATTCGTCAGCAGGGCCGCCAGGTCGCCGGGCTTCTCAATGGCGGGGCCGGAGGTGATGCGGATGTTTACCCCCATCTCCTGGGCGATGATGCCCGCCAGCGTGGTTTTGCCCAGGCCCGGAGGACCGTGGAGCAGCACATGATCCAGGGATTCCTCCCGCTTCCGGGCGGCCTGAATGAAAATGGAGAGATTCTCCTTGGCCTTCTCCTGACCGATGTACTCCCGGAGCGTCCTGGGGCGCAAAGAGCCCTCCTGGGCGTCCTCCTGAAGGAAGGTCTTCGCTACAATGGGCTCCTCATAAATATCGTTTCCAAAGTCGATGCTCACATACTCACTTCCTCGTCCTGTCCCCTCTCCGGGGCTTCTTGATAGCCGGGAGCGCCCATTCAGGAAATCAGAGCCTTCAGAATAATCGCGGCCACGCAGCCGCCCAGCAAAGCGCCCATAGCCGCCAGACTGCGCTGGGCCCCCGCCTGATAGCGGTCCGCCGTCTCCCGGTCCAGCTCCCAGCGCTTATTGAGCAGGCGGCAGTACTTGGAAAAGCGGAACATCATCAATATGCTGCCGAGAAACCCCAGGGCAGCCAGCGAAGAAAGCAGCATGGCTCTCCCCTCCCTTTTTCTTCAGAGTGTTTCGGCAATATTCCGGACCTTCTCCAGAAAGGCCTCCTCACCCCATGTGTTGATTTTAAAAAACATAGCCTGACTTCCGCCGGCTGTGATGGCGGACAGGAACAGATCCCTGTCCTGCCCCACCAGCGTCACGCTGACACTGAGCCGGTTGCCCCCGGCAACGCTGTACCGCTCATAGACCCGGACCGCGCAGCGGACGTTTCCGGCGGCGTAATCGCTGCCGTTCTCGAAGCTGGCAGACGCGCTCCCGCTTAAAATGCCCTCGTGCAGCCGGTGGAGAACCCCGTCAAAGTCTCCCTGAAACCTGCGTTCATATTTCGCCATCTGCGTTCGCTCCCTTCCCTGTCGTGGAGACAGCGGCTCAAACCGTGCTGTCTCTTGTGTAGTCTGTCCAGCCGCCCAGCCGTTCCGCCAGCTCCGCCACCCGGAGCGTTCCGTCCATAACGGCCCGCAGCTCCGGGTCTGTCGCGCCGATCAGCTGCACGAAGTCCACCTTCCCGTTGGGGGTCTCGATGGTCCCCGCCTCGTCCCATACGGTGATGAAGCCGGTGAGCTTCGAGACCTGCCTCACGTCCATCCCGGTAGTCTGGCCGGTGTAGATATACTCATTGGGATAGAACTGCTCGCCCTTCTCAAAGGTCAGCTTCGCCAGGTCCTGCAAAATTCCGGCGGCACAGTGCAGCTCGGCGTGAACGTCCTCCAGCCCCGCCTTGCGGAGCTTTATGGTAAATTCATAGCCGTAGCCGCTGTAGTCCGGGTCCGTTCCCTCTTTCTCATAGAGGTCCGTCAGCCCGTAAGTAACAAGGCGGAAGAAATCCCCGCCGTCGTAGGCGCTGACGCCCTGTAAAGGGTTTGGCCCTCCCAGCTGCCAGGGAATCAGGACCCCGAAGTGAAGGGGATGCTCCTGGCCGGGATAGAGCGTTTGGAATGCCTCCGTAATGGCGTCCCAGCCGGGGGCGGAGAACTCCTCGCCGCCGGACGGGCCGGCGCTCTGTTTGGGGGTTTCATGAAATACGTCCAATGGGTCCATTTCTCGATGCTCCCTTCCCTGTTTCTGCTTAGAACCTGTATTCATAGCCGGGGGATGCCGGATGGGTGAGGATTTTTGCCGTCAGGCAAGGAGATTTTTCGCAGCCATACTGACGTATGGCAAGGAAAATCGACGCAGTATGACGGGAAAAAGACCGGCCAAACGGCGTGCAGCGGTTGTGAATACAGGTTCTTACAACTTTGCCATCCGCTTCAAGCCCTGCCGGACAATTTCCTCCAGGGGCAGCTGTTCCACATCCAGCCCCTTCAGGGCTGCCGAGACCTCCTGGCTGGTATATCCCAGCACCGCCAGGGCCTGGGCGGCCTCGGCGGCCTTGCTGGCGAACATGGCGGGAGCGGGTCCGTCCTTGCCGCCGGAGAAATCCAGACTGCCGCCGGTCTCCTTAGCCATTTTGTCCTTCAGCTCCAGAATGATACGCTGGGCAATTTTCTTGCCGATGCCCGGGGCCGCCGTCAGGCTCTTCTCATCGCCGGTGACAATGGCCATGGCCAGGGTCTCCGGCGTTCCCACGGACAAAATAGCCAGCGCCGCCTTGGGGCCCACGCCGGAAACGCCAATCAGCAGCCGGAAGCTGTTCAGCTCTCTCTGTGTGGCGAAGCCGTACAGCTCAAAAATGCCGTCGCCTACGTTCAGATAGGTGTAGAGCTTTCCCCTCTGGCCCTTTTTCAGGGCCGACAGGGTGTTGTTGGTGGTTTTGCAGGCGTAGCCCACGCCGCCGCAGTCAATCACCGCCAGATAGGGCAGCAGCTCCGCCACCGTGCCCTCCAGATAGTAAAACATCGCAACTCCTCTTTCTCTGCCCGGCAAAGCCGGACTTCCTCTTCAGCTCTCAGATGGTCTCCTTCACGTCCCCCGTTCTGGGAAGCCGGGACGTCGCGCTTCTGGCGTGGCAGATTGCCAGAGCCAGGGCGTCGGCGGCATCGTCGGGCCGGGGAATGGCGTTCAGCTTCAACAGCCGCCGTGTCATGTCCATCACCTGCCGTTTTTCCGCCTTGCCGTAGCCCGTCACCGACAGCTTTACCTGCGAGGGCGTATATTCGTACAGGGGGACGCCGCATCTTTCCGCGGCGTAGAGAATCACGCCCCGCCCGTGGGCCACGGCGATGCCGGTGGTGATATTGGTATTGAAAAACAGCTCTTCAATGGAAATCACATGGGGCTTCAGCTGGCCGATCAGGTCCTCCATATCTGTGCCGATCTGGTAGAGCCGCCGGCTGAGGGGCAGTCCCGCCGGGGTGGTGACGGTGCCGTAGGTTTTCATATGTACCTGTCCCCGCTCGGCTTCCACCAGGCCGAAGCCGATGGTGGCAAAGCCGGGATCAATGCCTAAGATTCGCATGCCCCTCTCCTTTCGGCGGTTTTCCCTGTTGATTTTTACAATCTTTATTAGTATATCAAATTTCAGTGTCATGCGCAACCGCAAAATCGGAGCTTCTTTTTTACTTTTTCCTTGCGCCAGGCGTTTACGCGCCGGAGGCTTTTCAGGCAGCGTCGGGATTTCCCCGCCTGCCGGCGTCTGTCCCATGGCCGCAGCCTGTTCATGCCCCAGGACGGAACGGACGTGCCTGCCTCTTTTCAGCCGCGGCGACGGCAGCCGCTTGAATCCGGACGCCGGCTGTGATACACTTCATTTCAACAAATCTTAGTTTGAGAGGAGCACAGGATGAAAGCATTTGACAGGGACTATCAGCTGCTGGGCGAGATGTACCGGGATGAGTACTACCCCGATTTTCTGGTGGACAAGGTGAAGGCCGCGCTTCAAACGGTGATTGACCTGCTGGAGACCGGCGAAACCGATACCGAGGCCATTCAGGCCAGGCTGGACGGGGCGGTCTGCGCCATCAACGACCTCCAGGAGGAATTCAACGAGAACGGCAGCGAGCTTGAAACGGTGGCCCGGGACTGTATCGGGGAAACCGTCGGCTATCTTCTGGAGTGGTTCGGCATTCCCATTGACGTGGAGGAGGCGATTCGGGAACGGGACTGGTAAGCTGCCGCTTTCAGGCAGGCAGGGCGGTTATCCATGATGGATGACCGCCCGCAGTCGTTCCGGCAAACGGTGAAACCGGCGGGCATACCAGCAGATTTTTTGCCGGTTTTCTGCGCCGCGCTTCCGCCGGGATATGGAAAAGGAACCCTTTACGGGTTCCTTCAAGTAAACGCTTAAACGGTTTTAAAGCGGCAGGAGGATGAAAAAACACGTCCCTTTCATGGGTGCGCCGCTGTTTTATGGACGGAAAACGCCGATGATATGCAGCATGCGGATGGCCCGGTATTCATAGGTCGACAGAGGCCTGTAGTCGGCGTCGTAGCTATGGGCGGCAATCAGCACATTTTCCGGCGTCGCCGGAGTACCCACCGAAACGACAATGGGCGAGTGCTGGAAGCTTTCCCCCTTGAAAGAGAGCTGAATCAGGTCCCCGGGCAGAAGCTCCTCTATGCCGCAGGGCTTCCCTGCCGGGCCGACGGAGTGCTGATTCCGGGTCAGGAAATTGTACAGGTACGGCACGCCGGTCCAGGCCGGCGCTTTCTGATTGGGACTGATATAATACCATCCATAGGTAGGCGTGTAATTCATGATGCCGCTTCCGGCATAGAGACATTGAGACGCAAAGTTTGTGCAGTCGCCGCCCAGATATTCATAGTCATAAAAGAGCGGATTCCGTCCGTAGGCCCACTGATGGGCATACAGAACGGCGGCTTCCCGGTCATATGGACGCAGCTGAGGAATCATGGTCTCTCCCCCTCTCCGTCCAGCTTATGCGGCGCCGGCAAAAGAGTGCGTCTTATTTCCCGCCATCAAGCCTCACAGACCCTGTCGGAACGCCCCGCCGGAATACATTTGTAAAGCTGCGGATTGGCCGGCATTCTCTTTATTGGTTTTTGACAATGGGAAGCCAGACCTGAAAGCGCCCGTTCTCCACCCCCGGCGGGTCCAGATAGATTTCAATGTCGGGAGCCTGCGCCCACTCATATCCGGAATCGGGCAGCCACTCTGTCACAATCCGTTTTTGCAGATTTTGAATGTCCATAGGCAGTCTGCCGCAGCCGGAGAATACCGCCCATGTGGCGGCGGGCACGGTCCACTCGTACAGTCCCGCCGGAACAGGCTCGGAGGAGGCCACGGCGATATAGTAAAAGTTATCTTCAAGGTGACAAGTACAAATACCTAACACCCCTTCCATATCAGGGCTCATCAGGGGCATCAGCTCCCCCAGCCGGGGCCCCGTATCTGCCCAGAACCCAGGGACTACCCGAAAGCTCTCATCCTGGTCTTTTGGGATGCGGGTCCGAAAACCCACGATGCGGAACGCCTCCTTTTTCACAATCTGATATTCCATCTCAGTATCTCCTTTCAGAACCAATTTAAAGCGTATCCTTGGAAAGGCTTTTAGCTTTACACACTCTTGTTTTGCAGCAGAGGGCGCGATGCCATGGACGGCGCGAAAGGCTCTGTTAAAGGCGGTGGGCGATTCATAGCCATACCGAAGCGCCACATCCAGCACCCTATCCCCTTTCTGAAGATCTGCCGCCGCCCGGGTCATTCGCCGCCGCCGGACGTACTCGCTCAGAGGCACACCCGCCAGATAGGAAAACATTCGCTGAAAATGGTAGGCCGTGCAGCCCGCAATCCGCCCTGTTTTTTCCAGATCAATTTCTCCGTCAAGATGCAGCTCCAGATCATCCAGCGCCGCGTTCCAGTTGTTCAGCCAATCCATCATGCTTCCTCCCCGGCTCAAATTCTATGGTCCTGTTTTCAAGTGTGCTGACAATATAACACAGACCGCTCCGTTTATCCTCTCTTTTTTCATGCATAAGATGAGAGAAAGGGAGCGCCGAAGCGCTCCCTTTTGATTGCCTGTGATTATGCCTTGCCGTTGCAGCCCAGAACGTTCACCAGCTTATGGCGAACCAGATCCTTGATGTTGGCCCGGGCAGGCTTCAGATACTGGCGGGGGTCGAAGTGGTCGGGATGCTCATTGAAGTACTGCCGGACGGTGCCGGTCAGGGCCAGACGCAGGTCGGAGTCGATGTTGATTTTGCAGACAGCGCTCTCGGCGGCCTTGCGCAGCTGCGCTTCGGGGATACCCACGGCGTCGGGCATCTTGCCGCCATTCGCGTTGATCATCTTCACGAACTCCTGAGGCACGGAAGAAGAGCCATGGAGCACAATGGGGAAGCCGGGCAGACGCTTGACAACCTCCTCCAGAATGTCAAAGCGCAGCGGAGGCGGAACCAGCTCGCCGGTGGCGGGGTCGCGGGTGCACTGCGCGGCGGTGAACTTGTAAGCGCCGTGGCTGGTGCCGATGGCGATGGCCAGGGAGTCGCAGCCGGTTTTGGAGACGAACTCCTCCACTTCCTCGGGACGGGTGTAGTGGGATTCCTCGGCGGAGACGTTGACGTCGTCCTCCACGCCGGCCAGAGCGCCCAGCTCGGCTTCGACCACCACGCCGTGGTCGTGGGCATACTCGACGACCTTCTTCGTTCCCTCGATGTTTTCAGCGAAGGACTTGGAAGAGAGGTCGATCATGACAGAGGTGAAACCGTCGTCAATGCAGGATTTGCAGGTCTCGAAGCTGTCGCCGTGGTCCAGATGGAGCACGATGGGAATTTCGGGGCACTCGATGACAGCGGCTTCCACCAGCTTCACCAGATAGGTGCGGTTGGCATAAGCGCGGGCGCCCTTGGAGACCTGAAGGATCACAGGCGCCTTTTCCTCGCGGCAGGCCTCGGTGATACCCTGGATGATCTCCATGTTGTTGACGTTGAAGGCTCCGATGGCGTAGCCTCCGTTATAGGCCTTTTTGAACATCTCAGTGGAAGTGACCAGTGCCATAACAATCATCTCCTGACAGTTTATTTGTTCCGCCGCTCCTTCCGCGGCGTGGATTTGCCGCATCGGGAAGACGAAAACGATTTTCTCCTATGATAATATCACAAAAAAAATAAAATGCAAGTATTTACAATTCTTTTTTTGAATGCTATGATAGAAATACCGTGGTTTGTCCAAACTGAGGCGCCACATAGTATTTAAAGGAGGCTTTTCATATGAGCGAATTGAAAGGCGCGTGCATTGTGGGCCAGTCCGGCGGTCCCACCTCTGTCATCAATGCCAGTGTATACGGTGTCATTGATACCGCCCTGAAAAATCCCAACATCACCCGGGTGCTGGGCGCGGAGCATGGCATCAAGGGCGTGCTGAACGACCGGCTGTTCGACATGGGCCAGGAGGACCCCGCCGAGCTGGAACTGCTGAAGTACACCCCCTCTTCCGCCCTGGGCTCCTGCCGCTACAAAATGAAGGACCCCGATGTGGATGACACCGACTACAAGCGCATCCTGGAAATCTTCAAGAAATACGATGTCCGTTATTTCTTCTATAACGGCGGAAACGACTCCATGGACACCTGCAACAAAATTTCCAAGTATATGCAGAAGGTGGGCTATGAGTGCCGGGTGATGGGCGTGCCCAAGACCATTGACAACGACCTCTTCGGAACCGACCACTGCCCCGGCTTCGCCTCTGCCGCCAAGTATATCGCCACCAGCTGCATGGAGGTCTATCAGGACGCCCGGGTCTATGACACCGGCATGGTCTGCATCATCGAGATTATGGGCCGCCACGCCGGCTGGCTGGCTGGCGCCGCCTCCCTGGCCTCCGCTTACGGCGCGGGCCCCGACCTGGTATACCTCCCCGAGGTGGACTTCGACATGGACCAGTTCCTGAACGAGGTGGACCGCATTTATAAGGAAAAGGGCAACTGCATGGTGGCCGTCTCCGAGGGCATCCACTATGCCGACGGCTCCTTTGTCTCCGAGGCGAAGACCTCCGCCACCGACGGCTTCGGTCACGCCCAGCTGGGCGGCCTGGCCGCTCTGCTGGCCGAGGCCTGCAAGCAGAAGACCGGAGCCAAGGTCCGGGGCATCGAGCTGAGCCTGCTCCAGCGCTGCGGCGCCCATCTGGCCTCTGAGACCGACATCGAGGAGTCCTATATGTCCGGCAAGGCCGCCGTGGAAAACGCCGTGGCAGGCATCACCGACAAGATGGTGGGCTTCGAGCGGACCTATGAGGACGGGAAATATGTCTGCAAAACCAGACTGCTGGGTCTCACCGACGTGGCCAACACCGAGAAGAAGGTGCCTCTGGAGTGGATCACCCCCAGTCACGACAACGTAACCCGGGACTTTGTGGACTATGCCCTGCCCCTGATTCAGGGCGAACCCAAGCTGCCCAAGCAGGATTCCCTGCCCCGCTTTGCCAAGCTGAAGAAGGTTCTGGCGAAATAAAGTACTTTGGACGGAGTGCCGGACAGACCTTTTGTGTTTGTCCGGCATTTCCATGACATGAAGGGAGGGGACCGTGATGTCCCGTTTTATGGATGAAAGCGGCATGTTCGCGGATTTCAATTTCAAGCTGGTGGTCATTGACAGCATTTTAGATCAAAGCCCCAGCTTTGAATCGGAGCTGGCGGAGATGAAACGGCGGTATTTGGAGCCAGTGGATCATTTTTGTTACCTGGAGGAACCGGTGTCGGAGATGGTATCCTATTTTCAGAAGCTGCGGCTGACAGAGGAAGACCTGGACAAGGTTTTGGAGCTGGAGTTTGACGGCGGAAATTGTATCTATTTTCTGCTGAAGCCGGACTGGGACGGCGAGGAGGACATTTTCGACGTCACCAGTGTGCAGGGATGGGAACGGCTGAAAAATCTGTATTCGGTTTTCTGGAGCTCCATGTGCACCCCCGATGTTCTGGCCCCGTTCCGGGACCGGGGCATTGAGATGAACATCTGAACAGGAACCGTGCCCCGTTCCACAGAGCGGGGCACGGTTTTCTTTATTTCTCGATGCCGGACCAGGAGAGCCGCCACTGTCCGTCCTGACGGACCAGCTCCATGGTCAGATAGCTGAAGCTTTCCCCTTCCTCCAGATTCAGCCGGTGCTTGACGGACACAATCGCGGAATGGGGGTCCCGGTCGTCATCCGGCGCGTAGTCCACGGAAGCAATGCTGATGTTCTCCCAGACATTTTCCCCGTAAGCGTCCGCATCGGCATCCTCCGCCAGCAAATCGGAGACGCCGGAGAGGTCGCCGGACAGCAGCGCCGGGAACAGGCGTTCTGTTGTCTCATAAAGAGAGCGCATCCACTCGGGCACGGTCTCGTTCAGAGAGACCACCCGGAAGCTGGAAACCATGTCCCGGAAGCGCTGTCCCAATCCCTCCTCAGCCTCCAGAAAATACCGGGCCATGAGGACGAAGGTCCCACCCTGTCCGTCCTCCACAAACCAGAGCTCCGCCTGCTCCGAGTCCCAGTCCGTCCCCCCGCCGGACCGCAGATAGAGACTGCCCGGCAGGGCGGCGGAGAGCTCCTCGTGAGTCATGTCCGAATACTCCAAAGCCGCCTCCGCCTCCTCCCTGGCCTCCTGGGGCGCTGTTCCGGGAAGATGGCGGATATCCAGGCCGCAGACCGGGAAGCCCTCCGGCAGAGGGCTGATGCTTCTGATGCTGTAAAGTCCATCTTCTTCACAGATAGAAAACTGCTCTTCGTTGACATAAATCAGGAAATCCACCGCCTCCTCCTGAGACTGAGGCGCCCAGCTCAGCAGCCGCAGGGTCCCGATTTCGCCGCCCCCCTCCGGCAGAATGAGCTCCTGCCTGCCCGGCTCCTCATCCTCCGGCGGATTCCATACGCCGGGCCCCGGCGTTCCCGGAGAAACGACGTCAGGGGTTGCCGCCCAAAGGGGTTTTATCTGGAATACCGCCAGCACCATCAGCAGGCAGGCTGCGATGGCCGGAGCGTACCTGAGCCAGTGGTTCAGCCTTCTTTGTTCACTGCGGGCCACCAGCTCCGGGTCCGCTCCGCCGATGGCAAGGAACAGCCGTTCCTGCTTGTTCATAACAGATCCTCCTTTTCCAAAAAATTCCGCAGCTTCGCCCGGCTGCGGAACAGGCTGGTCCGCACCGTGGCCTCCTTCATTCCATAGCGCCGGGCGATGTCCGCCGCAGGCTCCGAAAACCAGAAGCGCCGCAGAAACACATTGCAGTCCCGCTCCGGCAGAGCCCGGAGAAAGCGGTTCACCGCCTCCTCCAGCTCCGCCGTCTCTACGGTCCGGGATGTGTCGTCGGGCGAGACGCACTCCGCCAGCTCCTCCAGAATCAGGGGCAGCTCTCCCCCGCCCCGTTTCTCCGCATGGCCTGCCCGCCAGCGGTTGAAGGCCAGATTCCGGGCAATCTTTCCCAGGAAGGGCCCCAGCAGGCTGGGTCTTTGATCCGGCATGGCGTTCCAGGCCTTCATCCAGGTGTCGTTGATGCATTCCTCCTGGTCCCGGCCATCCGGCAGAATGTTTCGGACGATGGTCCGGCAGTAATTCCCGTATTTCTCATCGGTCCGCCGGATAGAGTCCGGGTCCCGCCGCCAGTAAAGGTCTACAATGGATTGATCTTCCATCTGCCTCTCTCCTTTCTCCGTGTTGTGGGCCCACACTGGTATAGACAGCAACGGTGGTCCGGCGTTCCCGGTCAATCCAATTTTTTTGAAATTTTTTGGTTTCTTTGTGATATTAAAAACGCCCGCCGGTTTTCCGGCAGGCGCTTGTTGGGGCCTCTTCCCTCAGCGGTTCTTCTGGTAGATGGTCCAGAGTCCGTCCATCAGCAGGAACTTGTCATAGGTGACCTGGTTCCGGCAGTAGCGCACAATCACCGGGGCGTTTCCCCCCGTGGCCACCACGCTCACCTCCCGGCCCGGAAATTCCTCACGGATGCGGTCGATGATGCCGTCCAGCATTCCGGCGGTGCCGTAGACGATGCCGGAGCGCATGCAGTCCTCGGTATTCTTCCCAATCAGGGACTTTGGGTGCTGGAGGGAGATGTCCGGCAGCTGGGCCGCCCGGCGGCTCAGCGCCTCCAGGGAGACGTTGACCCCCGGCAGGAGGAGTCCCCCCTCATAGGTCCGGCCCTCGGAGATGACGCCGATGGTGGTGGCCGTGCCCATGTCTATGGTGATAATAGGCGGCGTGAACTTTTCCAGCGCCGCCACCGCGTCCGCCACGATATCCGCCCCCACCTGCGTCTGTACCGTCAAACGGATGTTCAGTCCGGTTTTCACGCCGGGCCCCACCACCATGGGGGGTCTGCCCAGCAGGCGGGTCAGGGCCTTCTCCATCATGAAATTCAGCGGCGGGACCACGCTGCACAGAATGGCCCCGGTGACGTCCTTATAGCTGAAATGATAGAGGGTAAAGAGATTCATCAGGTCGATGCTGATCTGGTCGGCGGTCTTTCGGCTGTCCGTGTCCAGGGACGCCAGAAAGCGCAGGTTCTTGTCCTTGTCGAACAGTCCCACAGAGGTGTTGGAGTTGCCCACGTCAATGGCCAGCAGCATGGAAGGTCCCCCCTTTCAAAAATCATCGGTTAACGCAGCTTCCCAGAAGCTCGTCGAAGATGTTGAGAAAAACGACGGCGAAAAAATAGACGGCCCAGCAGATTCCGGAGGGCATCCACGGCGGGACCCGCTCCAGCACCAGGCAGTACCACGCCAGCAGCACCGGCAGCAGGGCGATGTAAGTGGCGATCCCCGCTCCGCTGAGCTTGTACCGGCTCTGCTCCGGCATCCTGCGCCTTCCCCGGTACCGTCCCGCCAGCAGCAGCCAGAGGAGCCTGCTTTTGACGGTGAAAAACAGCTTATGGCTGAGGGTCCTGGGCTCGTACACAGTGAACATCTGGCAGACGCCCCAGTACAGCAAGGTCCCGAACATCAAAAAAAGAATCGTGTCAAACACCGGACTCCCTTCCTCTCCGCCGCAGGCAGGTGCTATCTGTATCCTAACACGAGCCGGCCCGTTTGACAAGGGGATTATCGGGAAGGAACTGTCCTTTTTCGCATTTTTTCAGGAGGATACGGTGTAGGGGCGGGCCCCTGCGCCCGCCCGCTCTCCCAATAATACGGAGCTTTCCGGCAGACGGGCCGGGACAGGGCCCCTGCGGAAAATCTTCGAATCGGACAGCCCTTTTTTGCGGATAGCGGTTGAAATCATACGTTTGTTCTGGTATCATAAAAGCATCACTATGAGAGGAAGGCATCGCCTATGACTTATCTGACGAAACTGGCCTCCCCCCTGGGTTCCCTGACCCTGGCCTCCGACGGGGAGGCCCTGGCCGGAGTGTGGCTGGAGGGCCAGAAATACTTTGCCGCCGGCCTGGAGGCCGAGGCGGAGGAACGTCCGGACCTGCCGGTGTTCCATCAGACAGCGGCCTGGCTGGAGGCCTATTTCGGGAAAAAGCCTCTCCCTCCCCTGCCGCCTCTGGCCCCTCAGGGAAGCGCGTTCCGGCAGGCGGTGTGGAAGCTGCTGCTGGAGATTCCCTGCGGAGAGACGACCACCTACGGCGCGCTGGCGGAGAAGCTGAAAGCCGCCGGGGTTCCCGCCTCTCCCCAGGCTGTCGGCGGCGCGGTGGGACACAATCCCATCTCCATCCTTGTTCCCTGCCACCGGGTGGTGGGGACCGACGGCAGTCTGACAGGCTACGCCGGCGGCGTGGAGAAAAAGCGCTTCCTGCTGGATCTGGAAGGCGCGGACCTGTCCCGGCTTCATACGCCGAAAAAAGGGACGGCGCTGTGAGCGTGAAACAGATGTTCTGTCCGGCGGCGGTCAATGGACAGGCCTCCGCGCCGGGGCAAACGCCGCCGGGCCCGGCGGAGCAGCCGTCTGCGCCGGGAAAATTTCCATGCCCCTGCTGCGGCTGTCGGACATTCCCGGTTCCGAAGGAGGAGGCCGTGGCCTTCATCTGTCCGGTGTGCTTCTGGGAGAACGATGTGTTCGACCCCGGCGAGGACCAGCCCAGCGACGAAAACCGGGGCATGACCCTGGCGGAAGGCCGGGCGGCCTACCGGAGACTGGGCGCCGTGCGGGAGGATCTTGTCCAATACGCACGAAAGCCCCTCCCGGAGGAAATTCCGTAAGAGGATGCGGACCTCCCGAGACAGGCACATAAGAGAGAGCGGAAAAAACCTCCCCTGAGAAAAACACCGCAAGAGAACGCGGAAAAAACCCTCCCCTGAGGAAAGCGCCGCAGGAAAAACAGGAAAAATGGAAAAAACCGCCGCGGCCGGAAGGGTCTGCGGCGGCTTTCTCCTGTCAGTCCAAATCCCTGTCCATGCTGATTACGGACCGTGCGCAGGATTTTAACGGGTCCGGTATGTGGTCGAAATTCTGTTCCAGGATTGGAAAGGGCGGCCATTCATAATCGCCCAAAAGCCCCAGGGCGTCCTCCGCCGCATCCATGTCATCTGAGGAAACCGCCACCCTTTGCAGCAGCTCCACCAGCCCGTCGTGAATGTCCGAGATGTCCTGCTTGTAATAGGGGTCCATGAACCAGTCCAGGGCCAGCAGCAGTCTTCTTTTTGCGCCGGCATCAGGGCCCAGAAGAATGGCCCGGATAGCCGGAAGCCCCATCCGAATGATCTCTTTTTCGCTCGTTCCGTATGAAATAAAGCCGCCGCGTTCCACTGCCGTCCCCTCCCCTGCGCTGATTCTGATGCACCGATCATATCACATTACGAAAGGGGATTCAAGTACATGGAAGCGCGGGGCGTGTCCGTTCTCCCGATTGTGCCAGGCTCCCGAAAGACGGGACGCAGCCCCGCCCCTGCAAAAAACTTCGAATGGGACGCACCCGGCATGGGGACAGGCGGACGCCGTTTCCGGCGCCCGCCCGTCTCTCTCACAGGATAATGCAGATCAGCCCCCCGCTGCCCTCGTTGATGATGCGGGTCAGGGTTTCCTGAAGCTTCTTCCGGGCGTCGTCCGGCATCCGCTTCAGCTTGCCCTGAAGGTCGTCGCTGACCAGCTCGTGGAAGCTGCGGCCAAAAATATTGGATTGCCAGATTTTCCCCGTGTCTCCCTCGAACTCCTGAAGCAGGTAGTTCACCATATCCTCGGACTGCTTCTCGTTGCCCACGATGGGCGAGACGGCGGTCTCGATGTCCGCCCGAATCATATGGATGCTGGGAGCGCTGGCCTTCAGCCTCACGCCGTAGCGGCCTCCCTGCTTCATGATTTCCGGCTCCTCCAGGGTCAGCTCGTCAATGCCGGGGACCACGATGCCATACCCCGTTTCCTTCACGTCCTTCAGCGCCCCGGCCACCTTGTCATATTCCGCTTTCACCGCCGCCAGACGGGTCAGCAGGCTCATGAGGTCGCCGTCGTCCCCCACCTCAAATCCGGACTGCTCCGACAGCGTCCGGTAAAACAGTTCACGGGGCAGACCCAGCCGGGCGGCGGCCACGCCGGTGCCCAGGTCAATGGCCGTGATGGCCGCCTCACTGATATTCTCACAGCTTCCCAGGGCGGCGATGACGCCGTCCACCTCCCGGATATGCTGGAGCTGCGAGGTGCTCTGCCGGACCGCCTCGTAAAGGTTTGCCTTAATGGGGTGCGCCGACGGCAGAGCGTCCACCCAGGGAGGCAGGAACAGGTCCAGCTCCTGCATGGGGAATTCGTAGAGGACAGCCTTGAGGATGTCCGCCACGTCCTCCTCCCCCAGCTCCAGGCAGTTCACCGGAACACAGTTCACCTCATAGCGTGAGGCGATGTCTCTGGCGATGGCGGCGGCCCGGTCGGACCTGGGATCGGCGGAGTTCAAGAGGACGATGAAGGGCTTCCCCAGCTCCTGGAGCTCCCGGATGACCCGCTCCTCCGCCTCCAGATAGTCCTCTCGGGGAATATCGGCCACCGTTCCGTCGGTGGTGATGACGATGCCGATGGTGGAGTGCTCGGAAATCACCTTCCGGGTGCCGATTTCCGCCGCCTCCGTCATGGGAATTTCGTGGTCGTACCAGGGCGTCGTCACCATCCGGGGCGTGTCGTCCTCATACTGGCCGATGGCTCCCCGGACCATGTAGCCCACGCAGTCAATCAGCCGCACGGAGAAGGACGCGCCGCCCTCCAGCTGAACCTGAGCCGCTTCCTCCGGCACAAATTTGGGCTCCGCCGTCATGATGGTCCGGCCGGAACCGCTCTGGGGCAGTTCATCCCTGGCCCGCTCCTTGCGGTACACATTTTCAATGTTGGGAATCACCTGGGTTTCCATAAAGCGCTTGATAAAGGTGGACTTGCCGGTCCGCACCGGGCCCACCACGCCGATGTAGATATCTCCCGCGGTGCGGGTGGCGATATTCTGATAGATGGTCGTGTTCATAGCATCCCGTCCTTTTTCCGCTCCATATTCATGTTCCAATCTATGCCCGTCCCCATGAAAGTATGACGGCTTGCCTGAGAACCTGCGTTCACAACCGCTGAACGCTGTCTGAACGGTCTTTTTCCCGCCATACCGCGTCAATTTCCCTTGCAACAGAAAAAATCCTCGCCCATGCAGCTCCCCCGGCTATGAATACAGGTTCTGATTTTGGAGAAAGCACACAAAGAACCCTCCGCTGTCAAAGGGGTGATTTGGTCGAATTCATGCTTTACAGCTGTTCTTTCATATGGTAAACTGTTAGTGTATTAAACGAACGGGCAGCCCGTTCAAATTTGGAGGATGAAAACATGATGAAAAGCAAGAAACTTCGGGCCCTTCTGCTGGCCCTTGTGATGGTCCTGAGCCTGGCGGCCTGCGGCGGCAAGGACTCCGGCGGCACCGCCGGCAGCGACTCCCCTGCGGCCCCTCCGGAGAACCAGCCCGCTGGAGACGCCGGAAGCGGTCAGACAGACAGCGACCTGGCCTATGTTCAGGGAAACGGGAAAATGGTGATTGGCTACACGGTCTATGAGCCCATGAACTACACCGACGCCGACGGAAACTTCACCGGCTTTGACACGGAGCTGGCCCGGGCCGTCTGTGAAAAACTGGGCGTGGAGCCGGAATTCCAGGAGATTATCTGGGAGACCAAGGAAGTGGAGCTGGCCGGCAAGTCCATTGACTGCATCTGGAACGGCCTGACCCTGGATGCCGAGCGGGAGGCCAACATGAACTGCACGGTCCCCTATGTGAAGAACGCCCAGGTGGTGGTGGTCAAGTCCGGAACGGACTATGCCGGTACCTCTTCCCTGGCGGGAAAGACCGTGGTGGCGGAGGTTGGCTCCGCCGGTGAGGCACAGATCATCGGCACGGAGGACTCCGAGCCCGACGCCGGCCTGGCCCAGGCGGATTATGTGGGCAAAAGCGTTCAGACCGACTGCCTGATGGAGGTCAAGGCCGGCACTGCCGACGCCGCTGTTCTGGACCTGACCCTGGCGAACGCCATGACCGGCGAGGGCACGGACTACGCCGATCTGGAGATTGTGGATGAGCTGGCCGTTGAGAACTATGGCGTCGCCTTCCGCAAGGGCTCTGATATCCGGGACGCCGTCAATGATATCTTCGCGGAGATGGTGGCTGACGGTTCTCTGAAGGCCCTGGCCGACCAGTACAACCTGGAGCTGGCTGAATAAGAAACATACAATCTTCCGTGGGACAGGGGAATTTTTCCCTTGTCCCACAGGGAGTTTTTTGAGGTGTGAACATATGAGTGTAATCCTGGGCCGCCTGTGTGAGGGCTTTATCATCAACTGCCAGATTTTCGGATTGACCCTGATTTTCTCGATTCCTCTGGGGCTTCTGGTCTGCTTTGGCTCCATGAGCCGTTTCAAACCCCTGTCCTGGCTGGTCAAGACCTTTGTCTGGATCATCCGGGGCACTCCCCTGATGCTCCAGCTGCTGGTCATCTTCCTGGGGCCGGGTCTCCTGGGCTGGGGAACGCCCTGGCCCGCCGGAAACAGCGGGCGGCTGATGGCGGCGGTGGTGGCCTTTGTAATCAATTACGCCTGCTACTTCTCCGAAATTTTCCGGGGCGGCATTGAGTCGGTTCCCCGGGGACAGTATGAGGCCGGACAGGTGCTGGGCATGACGAAGCCCCAGATTTTCTTCAAGGTCACGCTTCTTCAGCTGGTGAAGCGCATCGTTCCCCCCATGGGCAACGAAATCATCACCCTGGTCAAGGATACTTCCCTGGCCCGCATCATCTCCAACAAGGAAATCATTATGACCGCCAATGAATACGCGGCCAAGGGCCTGATCTGGCCCCTGTTTTCTACGGCGATTTTCTTTCTGGTGTTTGTAGGCGTCCTGACCCTGCTGTTTGGCTGGTTTGAACGGAAGCTGGACTATTTCCGTTAAAGGAGAAACGTATGGCAATCTTAGAGGTACGGAATATTGAAAAGCACTTCGGCAATACCCAGGTCCTCAGCGATATCAGTTTTTCCCTGGAGGAGGGCCAGGCCCTGTCCATCATCGGATCCTCTGGCTCCGGAAAGACCACCCTGCTCCGCTGCCTGAACTTTCTGGAGCGGCCGGACCACGGCTCCATTGCCGTAAAGGGCGGCGTGATTTTTGACGCGTCGGACCCCTCCACCCAGTCGGAAAAGGACATCCGGCAGAAGCGGCTTCACTTCGGTCTGGTGTTTCAGAATTTCAATCTCTTCCCCCAGTACACGGCGCTGCAAAACGTCACCCTGGCCCGGGAGCTGCTGTCCAGAGAACGGGGCGGCGAGAGCAAGGAAGCCATTGTCACGGCAGGCCGGGAGCTGCTGGCGCGGATGGGTCTGGCGGACCGGGCGGACCACTATCCTCACCAGCTTTCCGGCGGACAGCAGCAGCGGGTAGCGATAGCAAGGGCATTGGCTTTACAGCCCGACATCCTGTGCTTTGACGAGCCCACCTCCGCCCTGGACCCGGAGCTCACCGGCGAGGTCCTGCGGGTCATCCGCTCTCTGGCGGAGCAGAAAACGACCATGATTATCGTCACCCACGAGATGGCCTTTGCCCGGGACGTGGCGGACCAGGTGATTTTCATGGACGGCGGCGTCATCGTGGAGCAGGGCGATCCCCGAGAGGTCATCGACCACCCCAGGGAGGAACGGACCCGGCAGTTCCTGGCTCGGTACACGGAGAATTAGGAGGCGCATCCCGTGGAGAATGAAGCATTCTTCTGGAGAGTCATGGATTTGCTGAACTGGAACTGTGCAGGCGACGACAGTCAGGTCCTTGCGCCGGCGCTGCGTTTTCTGGCCCGGCGGTCGGACGAGGAGATTTTTGCCTTTGAGGACACTATGGCCCGTCTGCTGCACAGCCTGGACAGCCGAAAGATTGCTCAGAGCCTTTATAAAGACACAAACAGTATGTCCGCTGACCTGTTCCTCTATCAGCGGTGCGTGGCTGTGGTCAATGGGCGGGCCTATTATGAGGCCGTTCGCAGCGGAAGTACCAGACTGAAGCCTGACCTGGAATTTGAGTCGGTACTCTATCTTCCCGCAAACGCCTGGGCCAAAAAGCACCGCCAGGCTCCGGAGGACTATCCGCACACCCCTGGTATCAGCTATGAGAGCCTGATGAATCAGGAATTATGGAAATAAAGCAAGCGGACGTTTCCTGACTCGGAAACGTCCGCTGTTTTCATTTGTCCATCAGGCCCGCTTTCTGGGAATCAGCAGCAGCTTTTCCCGGGGCAGGTCCTCCTCTCCCTCCAGCTGGTTGGCGGAAAGAATGGAGTCAATGGTGGTGTTGTATTTCTTTGCCAGGTCCCAGGCACTCTCCTGCCGTCCCATACAGCGCAGCACCAGAGAGGGCGCCCCTGTCAGGTCCTTGGGAGACTCCGCATCCAGCTTGGCGGCGGAGACGCAGACCTTTTTGACCCGGGAGGCCGCCTCCACCCGGAAATCCACCGGGAAGCGGACCTCGATTCCCCGGTCTCCCAGGGAGCCCTGGACCTCCTCCGGGCAGACCGCCCGTGCGGTGATCCGGCAGTCCTCCGGCAGCTCCAGCTGGCAGCTGGCGTCGATGCAGCGCTCCGCCACCAGGGGCACGCCGCCCTCGTCCAGATACATGGCCCGGACGGTTACGCCGGTGCGCAGCACGGCCATGTTCCCCTCCCGGCTGACGGAAACCGCTCCGCACTGGGCCGACAGCGCCAGAATGGCATTGGCCACCACGCCAATCTCCAGCACCTCCCGCACCGTCTGACGGCGGTTCATGGCCTCGCAGAAGCTGGTGAGGGACAGCGGCGCGGCCTCATAGGTCATATCATAGGCCGTGGAATAGAGATCGCTGAGCAGAGTCAGGTCCTGTTCCTCCCGCATCAGGGCGGTGGCGTGCAGGTACAGTGTCACGGCAATCTGCCGGCCCTCGGGGTCGTCTCCGTCAATCTGGAAATCCGTCCCCGTCAATTGCAGCTGCATGGCCGCGGCAGCGCCCTCGGTGACGCCCTCCACCTCCATGATTTGGGAAAAGGGCAGTTCCGCCGCCATGGAGCCGCAGGTTCCTTCGCTGTCACGGTAGAGCAGGCTGACGGAAAAAATCCCCTTGAAAATCAGCTTGCTCCCCACGATTTTCGCCTCGGTGACGGTGCTGGAAACCTGGTTGGTCAGCAGCTCCGCCGCTCCCTCCCGGCCCGGTGAGAGATTGACCTCCTCCGTAAAGGTAAAATCCTTTTCAGCTATGTGTGTCAAAAGGATTGCGTGCTGCTGCTCCTGGCGCTTCTCCACGCAGAAGCCCTCTTCGGCCTCCACGTCGGTGCAGAAGCTGAGGGGCGTCCGCTGATAGGCGGTGATATGTGTGACCAGCTTGCAGTGTGTAAAAATCTTGCGGGGGTTCAGCATCCGGGCCTCCAGAAATTCCGGTTCTGTCTCCGCTGTCAGGTACTGGCAGCCCGACAGGCTCCGGTTGTCGCTCTCAACGGTAAAGGGCATGGCGAATTCCAGCGTCCGGACGCCCGGCTCTCCGTCAGGGGTGTAAAGCACCGTCACCCGCACGGTGCCGGAGAGCTCCGCCTTCCCGTCCCGCAGCTCCCGGCTGTGGAGATAGACTTTCCCCACGGTTTCGATGATGCGGGCAATATCGGGGCAGTAGTCCGGCACAATGGTTTCCGCCGTCTCCTCCTGGGTCAGGGTCAGCTCGCCCCCCGTCTCATAGGTGTCCAGAGACGTTTTTTTCAGTTCCAGTTCCATGAACTCCGTCCTTCCTTTCCAGGCAGTTCCATCGTATTCCTGTCCTACTCTATGAACTGCCCGGCAGGCTTATTCCTTCACCTTGAACAATTTCCGCAGAATTCCGCGAAGCATTTTAGGGGATTTCCAAACCACGATGTTCATAAAGCCGCCTCCTAAATTTAAGTAAAGGAATTCACCGCCTGCAGCATGCGCAGCCGCAGGCAATCAGCAGAAAGGCCACCAGGAACAGCAGCGCCCCTACCGGGAAAATCGCGGTAATCAATATCCCGGTTCCCAGCGCCGCGGCGCAGATACCCAACAGGTGACAGCCGCCCCAATCTCTCCGGCACATGACGCCACACCTCCTTCCCTCTGGTTCAGTATATACAGCGGTGATTGTCCCTGGTGCAGAAAAAGTCCGCCCAACGGGCGGACTCTTCTGTCCTATTTCTTTTTCTCCCGCCAGTCCTGAAGAGGCTTCAGCTCCTCATACAGGCGGAGATAGCTTTGATGGCGGCTCTTCCGGATGCCGCCCTGTTCCAGAGCCTCCAGCACGGCGCAGCCCTGCTCCCTGGTGTGGGCGCAGCCCACAAATCTGCACTGTCCCAGATAGGGCCGGAATTCCAAAAAGGTCTCCGGCAGACGGCGTTTGAGCTCCAGGTTCAGCTCCTCCGCCTCAAAGGAGGAGAAGCCGGGAGTATCCACCACCTCCGCCCCGCAGGACAGGCGGAGGAGCTCCACATGACGGGTGGTATGCCGCCCCCGCCCCAGGGCGGTGCTGACCTCCCCCACCTGGAGCTGAAAATCAGGGTCCAGCGCATTTAAAATGCTGGATTTTCCAACACCGGAGTTCCCTGTAAAGGCAGACAGCTTCCCGGCAATCAGCCCTTTCAGCTCCTCCAGACCCTCCCCTGTCTCCGCGCTGACGCGGAGGGTGGGAAAGCCGGAAGACTGATAGATGGCATAGAGTTCATCCGCCCGGTCCAGGTCGCACTTGTTCAGCAGGACCATCACCCGGCAGTCCTTCAGAGCGGCGATGGACGCCACCCGGTCGATGAGGAAGGGGTCCGTTTTGGGAATGGCGCCGGAGGCAATCACCACCAGCTGATCGATATTGGCCACGGCGGGCCGGGTGAAGGCGTTCCGCCGGGGCAGAATCCGCTCCACGAAGCCCTCGCCGTTTCCCAGGGCCCGGAGCTCCACCTGGTCCCCCACCAGCGGGGAGACGCCCTCCTTCCGGAACTTCCCCCGGGCCCGGCATCGCAGGACCTCTGCGCCGGTGTCCACGTAATAGAAGCCGCTGAGGGCTTTTTGAATCCGGCCCGTCATGACAGATTAAAGTCCACTGAGCCGCTCTGCATCGGGTCCAGCACACCGTCGAACAGCACCCGGAAATTCTGGATGCCGGAGCCGGTCAGCGGAGGATTGATGGACCCCTGGGCGCAGCTGACCCGTTCGTCGTACTGGGCTTCCACCTCGTCGCCTACATAGATCTGCACGGACACTGTGCTGCGGTCGTCCTGAGGAAGGTCAATGCCCACATTCACGGTGTTTTTCGTCAGGCCCTTGCTGACCCGCAATTTGACGGTGTCGCCCTCCTTGACCATGGTGGTGGCCTCAATGCTCTGCCAGAGGATGGTCCCCGGCTCCTCCTCGCTCTCCACATACTCGATGTCGGCGTCGGTGCAGACCAGCTTATAGGTCTCCGCCAGCTGAGGCCGGATCACGTCGATGCTCTGGTTGACGCACAGGGGCATGGGGAATTCCTTCAGCTCCGGCCCCTTGCTGACAATCAGCCGGATGGTGTCCCCCTGCTTCAGAGGCTCGCCCTCCGCCGGCTCGCTGCGGATGATATAACCCTTGGTGACCTGGTCGTTAAACTCCTGTTCCGCCTCGTCTGCGATGATCTCCAGATCGTACTTTTCAATCAGGCTCTTCAGGGCGGACCGCGCCTGGGAAACGGTATGGTTTACCACCCCGGGCATATTGGCCGTTTCCTCCCCGGCGCTGATCCAGACCTCAATATACAGGTTGTTCCCCTTGCGGTAGTCGTCCGGCTGGGGATTCTGCCGGACGATGGTGCCCACTGGCTTGTCGCTGTACTCATTGCCCATATTCCTCAGCTCGAAAACGCCGTTGACGCTCTCCAGCCTGCCGGCATCCTCCAGCGTATAGCCCACAACGCTGGGAACCACGTAGGATTCCGGCACAGGCTCCGGCTCAAAGGAGTCGGAGACCGTCCGGAACAGCACCACCGCCAGCGTGGCGGCCAGCACCAGCGCCACGGCAATCAGAACCTTCTGGGCCGCGCCGCCGGAGGACCGGCCATAGTCGTCGTCCTCGTAAACCTCTTCCCTGCGGCGCTTCTCCCTCTCCCGGACCGGGCGGATGCGCTGGGTGGGGTCGTTGGGCTCCTCCGGACGAAGGTCCACCAGAGAAAAGTCCAGGTCCACGCTGGGATTTTTCCGGAAGTTCTCCAGGTCGGCAATCATGGCGTCGGCACAGGGGTAGCGCCGGTCCAGGTCCGGCGTCATGGCCTTCATGCAGATCAGCTCCAGCTGAGGCGGAATCTCGGGGTTGACCTCCCGGGGCGCCAGAGGCACGGCGCTGAGGTGCTGAATGGCCACAGAGACGGCGGAGTCCCCCTCAAAGGGCAGCCGGCCCGTCAGCATTTCGTACATCACCACACCGGCGGAATAGATGTCCGAGCGGGCGTCGGTGCGGTCCCCTCTGGCCTGCTCCGGGGAAATATAGTGGACAGAGCCCAGCGCCTCCTGAGTCAGGGTCTGGGCAGAGTTTTCAAGACACGCGATGCCGAAATCGGCCACCTTCACGCTGCCGTCCCGCAGGACCATGATATTCTGAGGCTTGATGTCCCGGTGGACGATGCCCCGGCTGTGGGCGTGGCTGAGTCCCCGCATGATCTGGGTGATAAAATGGAGGGATTCCCGCCAGTTCAGCTGACCCCGCTTCTCCATATACTGCTTGAGGGTGATGCCGTCAATCAGCTCCATGACGATATATTCCGTGTCGCCCCCCCGGCTCACATCATAGACCGAAACAATGTTGGGGTGGGACAGCTGGGCCACCGCCTGAGACTCCGCGTTGAACCGGCGGCGGAAATCCGCGTCCTGCGCCAGGTCGGGCTTCAGGACCTTGACCGCCACCAGACGGTTCAGCCGCTGGTCCCTGGTTTTATAGACCACCGCCATGCCGCCGGTGCCGATACACTCCAGAATCTCATATCGGCTATCCAGTACTTTTCCGATGTATTGGTTCATACAGTCCCGCCTCCCTTACAGATTCCGCATCAGGACAACGGTTACATTGTCCGAGGCGCCCCGGCTTTTGGAGATATGCAGCAGACGGTCCAGACAGGTCTCCGGTTCTCCGCGGAGGACTTCCTCCCACATCTCCTGATCTGTCACGGTATTGACCAGCCCGTCGGTGCACAGCAGCAGGCAGTCCCCCGGCAGCCACGGGCAGACGAAGCAGTCGCACTGGGTGTCCGCGTCCGGCCCCAGGGCCCGGGTAACATACTTCCGTTTCGGGTGGCGGCGGGCCTCCTCAGCGGTGATGTCTCCCCGGGCCATCAGGTCCTCCACCAGGGAGTGGTCCCGGGTCACCTGGGTGATGCCCCGGGGCGTGATGTGATAGGCCCGGCTGTCTCCCACGTTAGCCACCACCGCCCCGCCGTCAAAGACAATGGCGGAGACCAGGGTGGTCCCCATGCTCTGGTACTCCGGCAGGCGGCCGGCGGCCTCACAAATGGCCCCGTCGGCCATGGAAATCGCCTGCGCCGAGGCCGTTTGCAGCTCCTCCGCCGTCATGTCCGGCCGAAGCCGCTTTTCCAGCTCCGCCATAAAGGTCTCCGCGGCGATGCTGCTGGCCAGCCTGCCCCCGGCATAGCCGCCCATTCCGTCGCAGACGACGCAGACGCTGTGGCCGGATTCCGTCCGCTCCCGCACCGCGTAAGCGTCCTGGTTTTCCCGGCGGACAAGACCCACGTCCGTCATGCCCAAAATGTCGATCATTGAGGATTCCCCTCCTTCTGTGTCTTCCGGCGGAGCTGGCCGCAGGCGGCGTCAATGTCGCCGCCCAGGCTCCTGCGGACGGTGGCGGTCACGCCGTGGCTCTCCAGCCGCTTCTGAAACGCCGCCGTCCGCCGGGAGGGCTTGAAAGGCCGCTCCTCCACATCGTTCAGCGGAATCAGATTCACATGGCCCGGCATCCCCTTCAGCCGCTTGGCAATCAGGTCCGCCTGCCAGTCGTGGTCGTTCACGCCGTCAATCATGGCGTACTCAAAGGAAATCCGGCGGCCCGTCTTTTTGAAATACGCGTGGCAGGCGGCGAACAGCGCCTCCACCCCATAGGCCCGGTTAATGGGCATCAGCCGCGAACGGGTGGGGCTGTCCGGCGCGTGGAGGGACACGGACAGTGTCAGCTGCAAGCCCAGCTCCGCCAGGCGCTTGATTCCGGAGATGACGCCGCAGGTGGAGAGGGAGATATGCCGCATCCCGATGTTCATGCCGTCGGGGTGGTTGACAATCTCCAGAAATTTCAGCACATTGTCCAGGTTGTCCATGGGCTCGCCAATACCCATCAGCACGATGTTGGAGACAGGTGCGCCGGAGTCCTTCTGTGTGAACAGTACCTGGTCCAGCATCTCCCCCGGCGTCAGGTCCCGGACCTTTCCGGCAATGGTGGACGCGCAGAAGAAGCAGCCCATACGGCAGCCCACCTGAGAGGAAATGCACACGGTGTTTCCGTGGCGGTAGCGCATGAGGACGGATTCCACGCAGTTGCCGTCTCCCAGCTCCCAGAGATATTTGATGGTGCCGTCTCTGGCGGAGACCTGTTTCCGGGCTGCCCTGGGCGGCGTCAGCACGCAGAGCTCCTCCAGCCGCCGCCGAAGCGTCAGGGGGATATTGGCCATCTCCTCGAAGGACTCCGCGCCCCGGTTCAGCCAGGAGAAGACCTGCTTCCCCCGAAAGGCCGGTTCCCCCAGCTCTCCCAGAAACTCCGTCAGCTCCGGGAGGGTCATGGATTTCAAATCAATCATAAAGAGCCTCGTATTCAACCGCGCCGCGTCATGCGGCAGATGTAAAAGCCGTCGGTGCCGTGGCGGTGGGGCCACAGAGTCATCTGGCCCTCCGTCTCCCCGATGGGCTCCGGCAGTCTGAAGCCCTCCTGGAAAAAGTCAGGGTGCGCGCCGAGGAAGGCCCTCGTCACATCCTCGTTTTCCTCCGGCAGGATGGTGCATGTGGAGTAAATCAGCACGCCGCCGGGCCGGACATATTCGGCGGCGTTGTCCAGAATGGCGCTCTGAATCACCGGCAGCGTAAAGAGATCGTCCGCCCGCTTCCGGCGGATGTCCGGCTTTTTCCGCAAAATGCCCAGGCCGGAGCAGGGGGCGTCCACCAGGACGGCGTCAAAGCCGTTCCGCCACTCCGCCCGGCGGACGCGCCCATCGGCCGCAGCGGTCCGGATAGAGGTCAGACCCAGCCGTTCCGCCCCCGCCCGGATGCGCGTGAGCTTGTTTTCATGGAGGTCGCAGGAGATGATTTCTCCCCGGTCCCTCATGGCGATGGCGGCGGCGAAGGATTTTCCGCCGGGGGCGGCGCAGACGTCCAGCACCCGGCTTCCGGGCTTCAGGCCCGCCGCCAGCACCGCCAGCCGGGCCGCCGGGTCCTGAACATAGAAGGCTCCGGCCTGAAAGGCCTCCAGCCGTTCCAGCCCGCCTGTGCGCTCCAGCAGCAAACAGTCCGGCAGCCAGGGGTGAACCTTCGTTCCAACGCCCCCGGCCTCCAGGGAGGCAGCCGCCTGGTCCGTGTCAAAGCGGAGGGTGTTCACCTGCGCCGCCATAGGAGGCTGGCTGTTGCCGGCGCTTAAAAGCGCCTCCGTCTCCTCCCTGCCCAGCAGGGCAAGCAGCCGCTTCACCATCCACCTGGGGTGGCTGTACCGAATGGACAGGTATTTCGCCTCGTCCCGCTCCGGAATGGCAGGCAGGTTCTCCCGCTCCCGGCACAGCTTCCGCAGGACGGCGTTCACCAGTCCCGACGCCGCCCCCCGTCCGGCGCTCTTCGCCAGGTCCACCGAGGTATGAACGGCGGCGTTGTCCGGCACCCGGTCCAGAAACAGAATCTGATAAGCGCCCAGCCGCAGGATATCCGCCAGAGGCGGCTGAAGATGGTCCAGCTTCTGGGTGCAATAGGCGGAGAGGTAGAAATCCAGCAGCAGTTCATTCTGGAGAACGCCATAGACCAGGCGGCTGCACAGAGCGGCGTCGGCCGGCGTAAGCTCCGCCAGAGCATGGGCAAGGGCGGCATCTGCCCAGGCGCCCCGGGTCCGGCAGGCGGTCAGGACCCTCAGGGCCCGCTCCCGGGCGCTCATCTGCGGCCTCCGCCCCGGCGGCTGCTCCGGCCCAGGAAGACCAGCACATAGCGCAGCAGCTGGAGGGCTGACATCAGCAGCGCCGCCACATAGGTTAGAGCCGCCGCCCGCAGCACCTTCCGGGCCCCCCGCAGCTCGTCGCCGTCCAGAAGCGCCTCCCCCGCAATGGTCTCCAGCGCCCTGCGGGACGCGTTGAACTCCACCGGAAGGGTCACCAGCTGGAACACCGTGGTGAGGGAAAACAGCAGAATGCCCAGGAAAAACAGGCTCTGGCTGTACAGCAGCATTCCAATCAGCAGCAAAAAGAAGGAAAACCGGGACCCCAGCTGAGTCAGCGGCACGATGGCGCTCCGCAGGCGGATGGGGGCGTAGCCCTTGGCGTACTGCACCGCATGGCCCGCCTCGTGGGCCGCCACGCCCACCGCCGCCACCGTCGCGGCGGCATAGACCGGCTCGGAGAGATAGATGGTGTTGCTTCTGGGGTCATAGTGGTCCGTCAGACTGCCCTGGCAGGGCCGGACAGGCACATTGTAGACGCCGTGGGTCCGCAGGACGGCCTCCGCCGCCCTGGCTCCGGTCAGACTGCGCCGGTTCCGCCCGCCGCTGTACTTCCGAAAGGTGTGGCTCACCTGAAACTGGGCCCAAAGGGACAGAAGCACCACGGGAATCATCAGCAGACAATAGAGGTTATTGGCTAGGAAACTGCCGTAATGGTTGTAATAAGGCATAAAATCACCAGCTCGTTCAAGATTCAGGATTTGTCTGCCTGGGCGGGCGGTGCCCCATCAGATACGCCCAGGCGGACATCCGCTTTCCCCCCTGGGCCTGGAGCTCCCGCACCCGCAGCAGCTTCCCGTCGCCGCAGGCGATGTCGATTCCCTGCTTTCCCTCCGCCGCCCTGGCTCCGGGCTGAAGCCCGGTTGCCTGGTCCAGCTCTTCCACCGAATACAGCTTCATGGGCTCGCCGCTGATGACGTCCGTCGTGGCGCAGGGCCAGGGAATCAGGCCCCGGACCTGGCAGGCAATCTCGTGGGCGGACCGGGTCCAGTCAATGGGAGACAGCCCCTTTTCCAGCTTGGGGGCGTAGGTGCTCAGGCTCTCGTTCTGGGGCGTCCGGGCGGCCGTCCCCGCCGCCAGGGCCCGGACGGTCTCGGACAGCGCCTCCGCGCCCAGCTCCGCCAGGCGCTCCGTCAGGGACTGGGCATCCTCCTCCGCTCCAATGGGAGTGGACTTTTGCAGGATGATGTCCCCCGCGTCCAGAGCCCTGGCCATATACATAATCGTCACGCCGGTCTCCGTCTCCCCGTTCAGAATGGCCCAGTTGATGGGCGCCGCCCCCCGGTACCGGGGCAGCAGGGACGAGTGGACATTCACAGAGCCCAGAGGCGGCACGTTCAAAATATCGTCAGGCAGAAGCTGTCCATAGGCCGCCACCACCGTCAGCTCCGGCGCCAGGGACCGGAGCAGCTCCAGAGCCTCGCCGCCCTTCAGGCTGACGGGCTGAAAAACCGGCAGATTTTTTGTTAAGGCATATTCCTTTACAGGCGAGAAAGCCAGCTTATGCCCCCGGTTTTTGGGCTTATCCGGCTGGGTGAACACACCGCAGATTTCGTGGCCGTCCTCCACCAGCCGGCGGAGGGAGGCCACGGCGAATTCCGGCGTTCCCATGAACAAAATGCGCATCAGTCGTCCTCCTGATTCATCAGTTCCTCCACTTCCTCCTCTGTGAGGAAGCGGTCGATGTGCTCCGTGTACAGGCGCCCGTCCAGATGCTCCAGCTCATGGCAGAAGCATCTGGCCGTCAGGCCCTCGCCCTCCACCTCAAACCACTGTCCGTCCCGGTCCTGAGCCCGCACCCGGACATAGCCGGGCCGGGTGACCAGCCCCCATTTTCCCGGCACGCTGAGGCAGCCCTCCAAACCGGTCTGCTCGCCGCTCCGGGCAATGATCTCAGGATTCACCAGCTCAATATACTCCTCCGAATCCATGTCCATGACGATGCAAAGCCGCCGGAGGATGCCCACCTGAGGCGCAGCCAGTCCTGCGCCGTTGGCCTCCGCCAGCGTTTCCGTCATATCGTCCAGCAGCGTGTGCAGACGCTGGTTAAAATCCGTCACCGGGCGGCAGACCTTTGTCAGGCAGTCCTCGCCCATCTCCACAATCTTACGCAGTGCCATTGTTTGTGTACCTCCCTTAGTCTGCGGCATTACAGTCCGCGGAAATATGCAGTCCCCGGTTCTCGCGGGCGGCGGCAAAGTCCCTGAGCAGGCGGCTGATCCGCTCCCTGGTCTCCCGGTCGTTCCTGCCTGTCAGCAGCACCCGGTAGCGGTAGCGCTCATTCAGCTTCAAAAGCGGCGGCGGAGCGGGACCCAGGATATCCCCCCCCTGGAACAGGCGGCGCAGGCTGTCCCGCACGTGCAGAGCCGCCCGGAAGACCGCACCCTCCTCCACCCCGGAAACCGTGATGGTGAACATATCCGCGAAGGGCGGGCTGCGCCGCAGGCGGCGCATCTCAATCTCACCGGCATAGAAGCGGTCGTAATCCTGACAGGCGGCGCACTGAATCACGTCGCTGCCCGGCGTATAGGTCTGAATCACGGCCCGGCCGGTCTTGCCGCCCCGGCCCGCCCGGCCCACCACCTGGGTCAGCAGGCTGAAGGTCCGTTCCGCCGCCCGGAAGCTCTCCACATACAGGGAGAGGTCGGCGGCCAGGACCCCCACCAGGGTGACGTTTTCAAAGTCCAGCCCCTTGGCCACCATCTGGGTGCCCAGGAGGATGGGAATCCGTTCTTTTTCAAAGCGGCTCAGAAGCCGTTCATGTCCCATGGCGGTGGTGTCCGCGTCCATGCGCAGTATGTCCGCCTCCGGAAACAGGCCGCGGAGTTCCTCCTCCACCTTCTGCGTGCCTGCGCCGACCTGCTTCATGATGCCGCCGCAGGCGGGACAGGACTCATAGCTCCGCTGGGAGTGGCCGCAGTGGTGGCACATCAGTCTGCCGTTCACCGAGTGATAGGTCAGCGCCGCGCTGCACCGGGGACATTCCGGAACCAGGCCGCACTCCCCGCAGAGCAGCATCCGACTGCTGCCCCGGCGGTTTAAAAAGAGGATGCTCTGCTCCCCCCGCTCCAGATTGGCCGCCAGCTCCCGGCGGAGGTCCCCGCCAATCAGACCGGGATTCCCCGCCTTGATCTCCTCCTTCATATCGGAAATCAGCACCTGCGGCAGGGCCCGTTCGTTGTAGCGGCGGCGCAGCAGCGCCTTTTGATAGCGCCCCGTCTCCGCGGCCCAGGCCGTTTCAACAGACGGCGTGGCGGACCCCATAACCAGAACCGCCCCATCCCGGCCGCAGAGGTACTTTGCTATGTCCCGGGTGTGATACCGGGGGGAATTTTCCGACTGATAGCTCCCCTCCTGCTCCTCGTCCATAATCAGCAGCCCCAGGTTTTGAAGGGGCGCGAACACGGCGGAGCGGGTGCCCAGCACCACCCGCACCTCTCCCCGGCGGATGCGCTTCCACTGGTCGTAGCGCTCCGACATCCGGAGGGCGCTGTGGAGCATGGCCACATCCTCACCGAAGTAGGAGGAAAAGAGCCGCAGCATCTGGGGCGTCAGCACAATTTCCGGCACCAGAACCATGGCGTTTTTGCCTCTGGTCAGTATTTCCTGAACCAGACGCAAATAGACCTGCGTCTTTCCGCTGCCGGTGACGCCCTGGAGCAGCACGCCGGAGGCCTGTCCGGTTTCCGTCAGAGCCAGAATCTGTTCATAGGCCGCCTGCTGCTCATCGCTCAGCACAATGGGCGCGCCTGCGCCCGGGGGCTCGGCCCTGGGAATCCGCAGCTCCTCTATTTCGGAAAAGGTCAGAAGGCCCGCCTTTTCCATGTTCCGCAGCACCTGCATGGACGCACCGGTGAAATAGGAGACGTCCGCGCAGGCGGTCCTGCCGTTGGCCGCCAGCAGCCGGACCACCTCGGAGCGGGCAGATGAAGACCTCTTTTTTGCCTCAACGACCGCCAGAGCCTCTTCGGCGCTGACGGCTAGCTCCGCCATGCGGCGGGTCTTGTCGGAGATTTTTCGGGCGGCGGCGGTCTCCTGCCAGACCAGACCGGCATTTTGCAGAGCATTGAGCGCCGGGAGGGTCTCAGCGCCAAAAAGCTCCCGCATCCGCTCCAGCTCGGCGCTGCCGCCGGACTCCTGAAGAAATTCCAGCAGCTCCGGTCCGTGCCGCAGTCCCCGGGCCGCTTCACGGGCCGCGCCGGGGTCCAGCTCTGCCGTGAGACGCCAGATTTCCTGAATCCGGTACCACAGCCCGGCGGGCAGTATGGTTTTCACCGCCTCAAACATGGTGCAGAAATACCTCTGCCGCATCCACGCCGCCAGGGACAGCCCGGCGCTGTCCAGCACCGGTTCCCGGTCCAGCAGACTGGAGAGCGGTTTCAGCCCCGGCGTCTTCTTCCCTTCTCCCCGGGCCAGGATGATTCCCTCGGAAAGGCGGTTGCCTCTTCCAAAGGGCACCGTCACCCGCACGCCGGGGACCGCCGATTCCAGCATGGCCCCAGGCACCAGATAATCATAGGGCTTGTCAATGAAGTAGGGCGCGGCGCTGACCGCAGCCTTAACGATTGTCACGGTCTCCATGTCCCGCCCTCCTTTCTGCTCCGGCGGGAAGAGCCTGGATCAGGCCTCTTCCGTTTCCCGGGCCAGACTGCCGGTGTCCAGACGGCCCTCCGCCACCTCGTGAATGGCCATGGTAACAGGCTTGTCGTCCAGATGGACGCCGGCGCTCTCTGCCTCCTCGGCAATCTGCCGGGCCCGGCGGGCCACTACGTTGACCAGCATATAGCGGTTGGGAATATAGGCATTGAGCTTGCTCATAGCAGGATACAGCATCATAATCAATCGACTCCCTTCGCCGTCACAAAACGGCTTTTTATGATTTCCAATCTATCAATTCAAAGCAGCCGCGAAACACGGCATAGATCAGCCCTCTGGCCGGAAAGTAACCGTATTGGGTCCCTCAGTCCCGGATAATCTCCATCCGGTCGATGGACCGGCAGTGCTCCGCTGTCATAATGGCGTCCAGCTCCCCGGCGGCGTTCTCGATGGTATCATTGATTACAAAATAGTGATACGCGCCGGCGGTCTGACACTCCACCTTGGCCCGCAGGAGGCGCTTTTGAATCTTCTCCGTGCTGTCGGTGCCTCTGGCCGTCAGACGGCGCTCCAGTTCCGACCAGCTGGGGGGCGCGATGAAAATTAAAATGGCCTCCGGACGCTTCTGGGCGATTTGCAGGGCTCCCTGCACATCAATCTCCAGAATCACGTCCCGTCCCTCCGCCATGGCTTCATCCACAAAGCGCTTGGGGGTCCCGTAGAAATTGCCCACGTATTCCGCGTACTCCAGAAAGGCATCCTGGGCAATCCACTCGTGGAAGGTATCAACGTCCAGGAAATGATAGTGCACGCCGTTCTCCTCGCCTGCCCGGGGCTGCCGGGTGGTGGCGGACACGGAGACATACACGTCCCTCCGCCGCTCCAGAAGCACCTTCAGCACGCTGCCCTTGCCCACGCCGGACGGGCCGGAAATAATGAAAGTCTTTCCCTTTTTCATGCGTCCTCCTTATCACGGAGCTGTCCGCCGAACTTCTCCGGCGGCAGCGCCGACAAAATCACATGGTCGCTGTCCATAATGAAAATTGAGGCGGTTTTCCGGCCATACGTGGCGTCAATCAGCATCCCCCGTTCCCGGCTCTCCTGGGTCATGCGGCGGATGGGTGCGGAATCGGGGCTCACGATGGCAACCACGCGCTCCCGGGAAACCATGCTCCCGTACCCAATGTGAATAAATTCCATATCACTCAATATTCTGTACCTGCTCCCGCATTTTCTCCACCTCGGCCTTCAGGTTCACCGCCACTTGGGCGATGGTCACATCGCCGCATTTGGAGCCGATGGTGTTGGCCTCCCGGTTGACCTCCTGAATCAGAAAGTCCATCTTCCGGCCCATGGGCTCGTCGGACTGGAGCATGCTCCGAAGCTGGGCCACATGACTCCGCAGGCGGACGGTCTCCTCGTCCACGGCCACCTTGTCGGCGTAAATGGCGGCCTCGGTCAGGATGCGCTGGGGGTCCACGGTGCTGCTTTGCAGCACCTCCTGCATCCGGGCGGTGAGCTTTCTGCGGTACTCCGCCACCGTCTCCGGAGAGCGCCGCTCCACCTGGCCGGTATAGTCCTCGATGGCCGTCAGACGGCCGCCGATGTCCTCCGCCAGCTTCCGGCCCTCCACCCCCCGCATGGCGTTGAAGGCCTCCAGGGCCTCATCCAGCACGGCGCAGAGGTCGGCGCTGACCGCCTCCAGATCCTCGTCCGCCTTGGTGACGGAAAGCACGTCCGGAAACCGGGCCAGAACCTCCGGCGTAACCTTGTAGGCCACGGGGCCGCAGACCTCCGCCAGCTCCTTCAGGGCGGAGGCATACTGCGCCGCCAGCTCCCGGTTCACCGTCACCTTCGTGGTGTCGGCGGCACTGGCATCCACGGTGATGAACACGTCCACCTTTCCCCTGGAAACGGCCCGCTGGACCCTCTGCTTGATGGCGTCCTCCGCAAAGATATACAGCCGGGGCATTTTCACCCCGCAGTCCAGATACCGGTTGTTCACGGCCCGGACCTCTACGGTGATATCCCGACTGTTCCGCATCTGTCTCGCCCGGCCATAGCCGGTCATGCTTTTGATCAAATCCATTTCCCCCTATCATTCGGCCTTGTTTGAAAAATGACCATACGCCGGGCCCGGCTCCTCTGTTCCCGCCGGGACGGCGCTGTGTTCCTTTTTTTGGCGGCAGTCCTCTTGTGAAAAACCGCCGTACGGGTCCGGCTTCAAGCGGACTCAGCAGCAGCAACAAAAACCCAGATTGGGCGGCGGTCCGCCTGCGAAAATCGCCCTGCGGGTCCGGCTTCAAGCGGAGTCAGCAGCAGCAAAAGCCTCCGTTGCACAGCGCGTAGGCGCAGCACAGCGACAGACAGGGATTCCCGCCGCACAGCGTGCCGAAGGGCGCTCCGTTGGGGCTGTAGGGCTGCCGGTTCTCCATGATGTCCAGCGTCCGCCGGTACTCCGGATTGGCCGGGTCCATCCGGCAGGCAGTCTGATAATAGGTCCGGGCCTCGTCCAGAAATCCCCGGCGGTAGCAGACCGCGCCCTTCAGGAAATTCCACTCGGCGTTATGGTCGCCGTAGTTGGCCAGAAGCGCCTCCGCCCGGCCGATATCCCCCACCTGGATGGCCGCCCGGACCTGCTGGAGCACCGAGGAGGAATACTGCTGCTGATAGCCCCCCTGATAGCCTCCGCTTTGGCTTCCGATGGACCTGCCGCCCCGGCGCTTGTTGATTTCCTCGTAGGCGGCGTTGATTTCCTTCATTTTCTCCTGGGCCAGATCCGCCAAAGGATTGTCATGGTAATTGTCCGGATGATACTTCCGCGCCAACTCCCGGTAGGCCCGCTTGATTTCTTCGTCTGTAGCGTTTTCTGAGACGCCCAGTGTCTGATAGGGATCGTTCATGTGTATCTCTCTCCTGCCTTCTCTGCTGTGCCGCAGGTTTTTGCGGGAATTTTTGTCCCGGTGAAAGGGCCTGGGAAACCGTTTGAATCACCCTCCGCCCCTCCGTTTCTCTCCGGAAGGCTCCGGAGGGCGGCGCCCTGATTTGTGAAAGTCCCCGTCCAGCACCGCCCGGCCCACCCGGAACAGGGTCCCATAAAGGGTTTCCCGCAGGATGGGTTCCCAAACCCCGAACTCCCACAGCTCAAAGGCCGTCGTCATCATGTGGACGGACTGGTCCAGGGTCAGGGCGAAGGCCCGGCGGCTCTCCTCCGTCCACCGGCCGTCTCTCAGGCCGAAGCGCAGGGCCACGGGGTTGTAATTCCCGGAAGCGGCGTCCGCCTTCAGGTCATCCGCCGCGTCAATCAGATAAATCCAGCGGCCCAGGTGGTACAGCAGCTGTTCCAGCACCCGGCGGCGGACCGGGTTGTCCACCGCTGCCGCGGCCTCCCGCAGCAGCACGGCGAAGGCGTCCGCCGGACGGTCGATGGAATCGCAGCCCTCCCGCTCCAGCTCCGCCAGCAGCGCCAGCTGCCGGCGGGTGCTTTTGTCAAAGTCCGGCAGGGCCGCGGCGGCCCTCCGGTAAGCGGGCTCTAAAACCCTGGAGAGTCCCCGGTATTTCAGACCGTGGAACCAGTCGTGGTCCTCCACGCCGTCCCGCAACTGCCAGTAGGCGAGAATGACGCTCTCGTCCGCCGCCAGGTCCAACGCGGCGCTTGGGGGCAGATAGTCCCGGCCATGGACCGGGTGGACCGCGCACCGGCCCCTCCGGCATGCCGCCTCATCTCCATCGGAGAGAAGGATGGCAAGAAACGTAAAATCATAATTCAAAATACACTGAGCCGCCGGGCCGCACCGCCTGCCCAGGGTATGGCATAATCCGCAGTAGGCCTGCCGGAAGCGGATCATCTCCTCCTCCGGAAGCTCCGGCCTGACATAGCCGAACATACCTAGAACAGCCGCACAATGGTGAAGGACAGTCCGCCCTGCCGCCGCAGACGGCGGTCATAGCCCACCGCGATCAGAAGGGCCAGCGCGAAGCCCGCCACGGCCAGGGTATACTGCACGGCAATGCTGCCGCTGAGCAGCACACCCCCCAGATAGCCCGCCAGGAACAGCGCCACAGGCACCATATAGGCCAGCGTGATAATCCAGAGCATTTTTTTCGTGCTGCTTTCCACAACCACCTTCTGCCCCGGCGCGGCGCCAATGGGGTTTTTTGCCCGGGCGTGAACCGCCGCCCCGGAGACGCCGCAGCCGGCGCATTCCTCGCAGTCGTGGCCGCAGGCGCTTTTCCGGGGCACGGAGATTTCCGCGTGTCCCGGGTCCAGAATTCGTTCAACTGTTGCAATCTGCGTCATAAGTTCCTCCCCGCCCCTGTGTCAGGGGCGTGTTTTCGCTACTCCTCCGCCGGATCTTCCGGTTCCTGAGGATTTTCCGTGGGTTCCTCCGGCGGCTCCTCCACCCTCTCCCGGATGGTGACCTGCACCTGATACTCGCCTGTGATGCCCAGGTCGCCGCCGGAGACCCGGACCTCCGCCGGAATCGTATAGGTGCCGGAGGCAGAGGAATAATCACTGAGGTCCACGGTAACGGCAATGTCCTCTCCGGTGACGGCGGACACATCCGCCTCCGTGCCGTAGATTTGCACCGGCAGCGACGTGGTCAGAAGCGTGGCGGTCCTGCCCTCCGACAGATTGACCAGGGTGATGTTCTCCGTAGGCACCGAGGCGCTGGTCATGTCCTCAAAGCGAATCTTCAGCGCCGCCCGTGTGACGCCGCTGAGGTTCTGGCAGCCCTCGGGCGGGATGATGGGATAGTAGGTGGTGGTGTAATTGCTGGAGGCGGCGGTGCCCAGATCCAGCAGATTGAAATGATTGTCCAGGGTCAGAGTCTCCACGTTTTTGAGCTGGGTCGCGTCGCCGGAGACCGTAATGGTCTCAGGCTCGATGTGGGCGTCCGTGTTCCGCACCCGCGCGCCGGGCGCTTCGATGAAGTTCACAACAAGACGCAGCTCCTTGGTGACGAACACCGGCAGCGTCGCCTGAATGGTCTCCACCGTGGAGTGAATGCGGCTGTCATCCAGGAGATTGCCGTTCCGGTCGTAAAACTGGAGCTCCAGTTCCCGGGAGACGGTCTCCTCCACGCTGTCACCGATGTCCAATGTCACTTTCGCATAGCTGATGGGGTCGATATCCTCCTGAAGGCCCCGGACCTCAATCTCCGTATGGGAGAGCTGAACCTGCCCGGCGGTATAGGTCTCCGCCACATTGCCCACCAGCTCGCAGCTGACGTCGATGGTCCGGCGGTAAAGCTCACTGATATTGACGGTGGCCCCTCCCCCGATGCTGACATTCTTGGTGCTGATGGCTCCGTTCCGGAATTCGTTGTCCGTATAGGACACAGAGTATCCGATATTCTGGACGCCGGCGCTGGTCACATTGGAAAGGTCCACCACAAAACGAATCTGCTCCCGGTCCAGCTTGGTCACCAGGCTCCGGGTCCCCTCCAGCTCCAGGTCCACCGTGAGATCGCTGCCATCCTCCACCAGCATCAGCCCCCGGTCCGTCAGGGTGGCTTCCCGGGTGTATTCAATGGGGATGTCCGTAATCTCCCGGATACAGGTCCGGGGCGCGCCGTTGGGCCCGCTGGTCAGGTCGGCATAGAGCCAGATGCCGCAGGCCACCAGGACGGACAGCAGAAAATAGATGATTTTCCGGCTGCTGTTGTTGTTCGATTCCACCTTACGCACCTCCGTTCTTCCTGGGGCGCAGCAGGCTGAGAAGACTGAATTTCTGCTTGTCCGCCTCATCCTCCTCCTGCGGAAGCAGCTCGTTCCGCAGGAGGTTTTCCAACGTCTCCGCCTTCAAATGCCGTTTCAGCATACCGCCGGTAGCCACAGAGATGGACCCGGTCTCCTCCGACACGATGACCACCACCGCGTCGGAATTCTCGCTCATGCCGATGCCGGCCCGGTGCCGCATGCCCAAATCCCGGGAGAGATTGACATTCTTGCTCAGGGGAAGCATGCAGCCCGCTCCCAGCACCCGCCCGTGGCGGATAATCACCGCGCCGTCGTGCATGGGGGCTTTCACAAAGAAGATGTTTTTCAAAAGCTCGCTGGAAACCGAGGCGTCCAGCACCGTCCCGCTGCGGACCATATCGTCCAGCAGGATTTCCCGCTCGAAGACAATCAGCGCCCCGGTGCGGGACTGGGACATCTCCGTACAGGCCAGCACCGTCTGTCCGATGGTCTGCTCCAGTACGCTGGCGTTTTCCGTATGGGCGAAAAAGGCCAGAATGCGGCGGCTTCCCATCTCCTCCAGAATCCGGCGCAGCTCCGGCTGAAAGAGAATAATCAGGGCCAGCACGCCCCACTCCACCATCTTGCTCATCAGATAATAGATGCCGTTGAGGTGGAACAGGTAGCTCAGCAGCAGCACGCCCAGAAAGACGAACAGCCCTTTTAAAAGACTGGCAGACTTGGCGGTCTGCACCAGGGTCAGGACCTTATAGAGCGCGAACACCATAATCGCGATGTCCAGCACGTCCGCCACCTCAATGGTCAGCAGATACCGCCCGGCCCAGGCGGCCAGCTCGGAAAGCGACACATTCATTCCGACGCCTCCATTCCTTCAATCCTCCGGCGGCTTTTTGTCTCCGTTCCGCCAAACGCAAAGGCCGTTTCCGCCGCGCCTGATTCGCTCAGGGCGGTACGGCAGGCCATGAATACTTTAGATTATATAGAATCCGGCGCTAAAAAGCAAGGTGAACCAATGGAAAATTCCCGGAAAATTCACAGACGCCTTAATTCGTCCCCTTCAGCAGGGCCCGGAGCACTGAAATCACGCGGTCCACTTCCTCCGGGGTATTCAAATCGGAGAAGCTGAGCCGGACGGTGCCGGTGTCCAGCGTTCCGGCGGTTCTGTGGGCCAGGGGCGCGCAGTGAAGCCCCGCCCGGACGGCAATTCCCCGTTCTGCCAGAGCGCTTCCCAGGGCTTCGGCGTCCACGCCCTCCGCAGTCAGGGAGAGAACGCCGGCCTGCCGGCAGGGGCTGGCGGCGGCGTAAACCCGCAGTCCGGGTATTTCCCGCAGCCCTCCGGCCATCTGACGGGTCAGGCGGCGCTCCCGGTCCAGGATTTTCTCCAGTCCCCGGCGGCGGACATAGCGCACCCCCGCCAGCAGACCGGCGATGCCCGGCACATTGTGGGTGCCGGCCTCCAGACGGTCCGGCAGGAAATCCGGCATCTCCTGCTGAATGGAGAGGCTGCCGGTCCCCCCCTCCAGCAGCGGGCGCACCGGCACGCCGTCGCCGCAGAGCAGAACACCGGTGCCCTGGGGGCCATACAGCCCCTTATGTCCCGGCATGGCGGCAAACGCCGCCCCCAGAGCGGTCATGTCCAGAGGCAGAGCCCCCGCCGACTGGGACGCGTCGATAATCAGGGGCACCCCCCGGCTCCGGCAGAGGGCCGCCACCGCCTCCACCGGCTGAATGAAGCCGAACACATTGGAAACATGGTTGCAAACCACCGCGTCCACGCCGGGGACGATCAGCCTGTCGAATGCCTCCGCCGCCCGGTCCGGCTGAAACAGCGGCGCAGCCGCCACTGTCACACTGGCCCCAAGCGCCGCCAGGGGCCGGGTGACGGCATTGTGCTCATAGCCGGAAATCACCGCCCTCCCGCCGGGGGGCACCAGGCTTTTGATGGCGATGTTCAGGGCGTGGGTGGCGTTCATGGTAAACGCCACCTGTTCCGGGCTGGCCAGGTGAAAGAGCTCCGCCAGCTCACAGCGGCACTGAAAGGCCGTGTCGGCGGCCCGCGCCGCGGCGGCGTAGCTCCCCCGGCCGGGGGAGCTCATGGTCGCCAGGGCGTCCCAGACGGCGGCGGCCACCGCCGGGGGCTTCTGGAAGGTGGTGGCCGCGCTGTCAAAGTAGATCATGACCTCACCTCCTGATACAGTCCCCGCTGATACAGGAATATTTGAACAGGGTCCAGACCGTCCTTGTGCAGGGCCGTCAAAGCAGCCGTCAGGTCGGAGACCGAGACACGCAAAGCGTAGGCGCAGCCGAGATTCGTCAGGTCCCTGGGGGGCCGGAAAATCTGGCAGCGGATGCCCGCACGGCTCAGGGATTTCTGCATCCGCTGGGCGTAGGTCACAGAGCGGGCCAGGATGATATAGTGCTCCACAGACACTCCTCCTTTCTACCCATTCTATGGGAAGGACCGGAAAAGGTGTCAGGAGCAAAGCTCTGAGAGCATCCGGCAAGGGCCCATGAAGATGGCCGCGCTTCGCCCCGACGGACGGGAAACCGGCGGTCCATTTACCCTCATGCTCTCTTAATTCCGGAAAAAGAGCGCACACCGCGCACGGCGAAAGAGAAAAACAATTCTGCCAGGGGCTTCAGCCCGCAGCATGGCGCGGGCGGGGATTCCGGCGGTTGACGAAAGGATGGCGCTTCTCCTTCCGCTGCCCCTCATCCGGCGGTTCCGCCGGCCCAGCACTGACGCGCAAGAGTAGCCGGAAGCCCGGCGGTGGGAGGGATGGGGAAAAAGAAACAGGCCCTGCCGGGCGGCAGAGCCTTCATCGCATTTTTGCGCAGTTTTTGTGCAATTTTTGCGCAATTTTTCGTGCAGCATTTGTACAGCTGCGCAGTATTATGAGTTCCCATCGTCCCCCGTTTTTTCCACCAGCACCACGGCGTGGGCCGCCATGCCGGAGCCGTCGCCGGTGAAGCCCAGGCCCTCCTCGGTGGTGGCCTTGACGTTGACCCGCTCCGCCTCAATGCCCAGAGCGGCGGCGATATTCTCCGCCATCCGGGCCTTATAGGGGGCAATCTTCGGTGCCTGGGCCAGAAGCACGGCGTCGATGTTCACCACGGCATAGCTCCTTTTCTCCAGAAGACGGCCCGTTTCCTCCAGCAGCTTCAGGCTGGAAATGCCCTCATAGGCCGGGTCTGTGTCCGGGAACAGCTTCCCGATGTCCCCCAGCCGGGCCGCGCCGGTCAGGGCGTCCATGACGGCGTGGGTCAGCACGTCCGCATCGGAGTGGCCCAGCAGGCCCTTTTCCCAGGAAATCTCCACGCCGCCCAGAATCAGCTTCCGCCCTTCGGTCAGGCGGTGGACGTCATAGCCGTGTCCAATCCGCAGGTTCGTCATTGTCTGTCCTCCCGCGCCTTCACAATTGCCTCCGCCAGAATCAAGTCCATGGGGGTGGTGATTTTCAGGTTCTCCTCGTCGCCCTCCACCAGGAAAACGACCTTCCCCATCTCCTCCACAGCGGAAGCGTCGTCCGTCACCGGACTGCCCCGCTCCAGAGCGGATTGCAGCGCCGCCTTCAGCAGGCCGGCGTCAAAGACCTGGGGGGTCTGAACCGCCCGCAGCCGTCCCCGGTCCAGGGTCTCCGTCACGCCGCCGTCCTCCCGGACGGCTTTCACGGTATCCTTCACCGCGACGGCAGGCGCGGCAGCGCCGCACCGGACGGCGGCGGCAATCACCTGGTCGATCAGCTCCGGCGTTGCCAGAGGCCGGGCCCCGTCCTGCACCGCCAGAAACTCCATGTCCGGCGAGGCTGCCAGGGCCGCCTGAAGCGCGGAGTGGACCCGGGTTTCTCCTCCCCGCACCACTCTGACACATTTACTGATGCCGTACTCCCTGCAAAGCCGGGAAATCTCCAGCAGGTCTTCCTCCCGGGCGGCGACGATGATCTCGTCCACCCGCCGGGCCCGCTCCAGCGCCGTCAGCGTCCGGACCAGAACCGGCACGCCGTCCAGCGGCTGGAACAGCTTATTGACCCCGCCCATGCGCTGGGAGCTTCCCGCCGCAACCACCAGGGCCGCGCAGCCGGGGCGGCTCGTCTCCCGTATCTTCTTCCAAAATGGAATCATATGGGCTTCTCCCGCCTTTCCGCCATCAGTTTTTGTTCCTCTCCCCCCAGCCTCAGGAGGGCTGGCGGATTTTGCCCGGCTGCATAATGGCGCGGTCCAGCCGGGCTTCCACCGAATGGTAGTCGCCGCCCTCCACCAATGCAATCTCCGAAATAATAATCTGCTTGGCGCTGTGGAGCATTTTCCTCTCCCCTGTGGACAGGCCCCGGCGGGACTCCCGCCGCATCAGACCCTTGACGACCCGGGCCACCTCGTTGAGGTCGCCGCTTTTCAGACGCGTCAGATTCTCCTGATAGCGCTTGTTCCAGTTGGAGTTGGATTCCACCTCCAGAGAGGCGAGGCCCTCAAAAAACGCCTCCGCCTCCTCATGGGAGATGATGGAGCGGATTCCTATGGCCTGACAATTTGCGGTGGGAATTTTCAAAATCAGTCCGCCCACAGGCATCTTAAAGACATAGTATTCCTTGGTTACGCCCGCCACCTTTTCCTGAATGACATCATCAATGACGCCGGCGCCGTGCATCGGGTGCACGATCAGGTCGCCGATTCCAAACATGGGTCCCCCTTTCCCTGCTGCGGCTGTTAGCCGCCATAGACGTCTGCTTCTCGCACAGGACATGCCAGGTTACAGATTTCGCGTGCCCCCGCCGCAAAGTTGTGGGGCGGGCGCTTTGCCAGACCAGGAAAGAAATACTGGGGAAACTCCGTGGGTTTGCTTCTTGACCATCCCTGTCCGCCTCCGCGGGGCTGAGAGGCGGGATATGAATACACGGCCCTCAGAGGCGGACAGGCGTTTGCTTCATGCCGGTTCTCCGGCAAACCGGTGCCGGCGCGGCTTCCAGGCCAGGGGCTCAGCGCTTGCTGGAGCGCCGCCAGATGTGCATTTTCTCCGCCTCGGCAATGAGCTCGTCCCGGAACTGCGGATGGGCGATGGAGATCAGTCCCTCGGCCCGCTCCCAGGTGGACTTGCCCTTGACGTTGAACTTGCCGTACTCCGTCACAATCCAGTGGAGATTGGTCCGGGTAGCCGTGACCACGGAGCCCTCCACCAGGGTGGGACGGATGCGGGATTTCAGCTGGCCGGTCTTCTTGTCCATGAAGGAGGAGGAGCAGCAGATAAAGCTCTTTCCGCCTCTGGCAAGGTATGCGCCCATGACGAAATCCTGCTGGCCGCCGGCGCCGGAAATGTGGTTGATGCCGGAGGATTCGGAGGACACCTGTCCGTAGAGGTCGATGTCCACCGCGCCGTTGATGGAGGTAAATTTGTCAATCTGGGATACCCGGGCAATATCGTTTACATAGCTCACCGGAGCGGCCATGCACTCGGGATTGTTGTTCAGGAAGTCATAGAGCTTCTGGGTGCCGGCGGCGAAGGCATAGGTCTGCCGGCCCCGGTCAAAGGGCTTGCAGGCTCCGGTGATGCGGCCCGCCATGGACATGTCCACAAAAGCGTCCACATACATCTCCGTATGAACGCCCAGGTTCTTCAAATCGGACTCGGCAATCATCTTGCCGATGGCGCTGGGCATGGAGCCAATGCCCAGCTGGAGGCAGGCCCCGTCCTCAATCTCCGGAACCACCAGATTGGCCACGGCCAGATCCACCTCGGATGCCGTTCCCGCGCCGCCCAGAGTCTCCATGGGGGGATTCTCCCCCTCCACAATCATGGCCACGTCGCTGATGTGGACGCAGTTCTCAAAGCCGCCCAGGCACACGGGCATATTTTTGTTGACCTCAACAATAATGGTCCTGGCGCACTCGCAGACCGCCTTCAGGTGGGAGCCGCCGGGGCCGAAGTTGAACCAGCCGTGTTCGTCCATGGGGGCCACCTGGAACATGGCCACGTCCAGCGTCTTGATGCAGTTCCGGTAATAGCCGGGCAGTTCGGAATAGCGCAGGGGGATATAATAGGCGAACCCCTCTTTAATGGCCTTGCGCTCCACGCCGCTCATATGCCAGGAGTTCCAGGCGAAATGACCGGCGGGGTCCGCTACGTCGAAAATAGCGGGCCGGCGGGTCAGGATGCCGCCCCGGATGTTCACGTCCGTCAGCTCCCCCATTCGGGCGGCCAGGGCTGTATCCAGGGCGTTCGGGGAACAGACGCTCCAGCCATAATCCAGCCAATCGCCGGATTTGACGACCTTCACCGCCTCCTCAGCGCTGGTCAGCTTCTGACGGTATTCCTGCTGATAGCTCATGTTCAATTCCTCCAGTATATTAAATATGAATGATGTACTTCCCTCAGGGGGAATCGCTTCGGGGCCTCCGGGGTTCCGCGGGGTTCATGCCAAATATTTTCCAATACAAATTCAGTATAACAGCTTTTTTCCGGCTTTGCAATGCAAACGTGAAAAAAATAACATGATTTTCGAAAAAAGACAGGCCCGGAGGGCCTGCCCTTTTACCTATTGGGGGATGCGCTTCGGAGGGCTTACTCCTCCGCCCCGTCGTCCTCGGTCTCCTCCACAGAGGGCACCAGCAGGGCGCGGATGGACAGGGAAATCTTCTTGCGCTCCTCGTCCACGGCGGTAATTTTGGCGTCCACAATCTGACCCTCGGACAGCACATCCTCCGGCTTCTCGATGCGGCGGTCGGCAATCTGAGAAATGTGAATCAGGCCATCCACACCGGGGACCACTTCGGCAAAGGCGCCGAAGGTCATCAGCTTGACAACGCGGACAGAGGCCACATCGCCCACGGCGTACTTGTCCATGAAGACCTGCCAGGGGTCCACGTCGTGGTCCTTGACGCCCAGGGAGATTTTGCGCTTCTCGGGATCATAGGAGATGACATAAACCTCCATGGTGTCCCCAACCTTGCAGATCTCGGAGGGCGTTTTAATCCGGCTCCAGCTCAGCTCGGAGATATGTACCATGCCGTCCACACCGCCGATATCCACAAACACGCCATAGCTGGTCATGGACTTCACGGTGCCGGTATAACGCTTGCCGGCCTCAATGTTGGCCCAGATTTCCTCCTGAGCGGCACGGCGGGCCTCGTCGGATACAGAACGAATGGAGCCCACCACCCGGCGGCGGGCACGGTTCACCTCGGTAACCCGCAGCTGAACCTTCTGCCCCTTCATGGCGGAGAGATCGGCACCCCGGGGCTGGCCGCTCTGGGAAGCGGGGACAAACACCCGCACGCCCTTGACGGAGACCACGATGCCGCCCTTGTTCTCCTCGGTGACGGTGCCCTCCAGCACGGTCTTCTCCTCAACGGCCTGCTCGATGTTCTCCCAGACCTTCACGGCGTCCAGCCGCTTCTTGGAGAGCTCGGCGTAGCCCTCCACATCGTTGACACGGACAATGTAGGTCTCAATTTCGTCTCCGACCTTGACAATGTCCTCGGGTTTCGCGCTGGGGTCGTCGCTGAGTTCGTTGAACTTGATGTAAGCCGCCTGCTTGGCGCCCACATCCACCTGCACCTCCGTCGGAGTGATGGCGGTGACAATGCCGGTTACCTTCTCCCCTGTATTTAAAGTTTTGAAGGACTGGTTCAACAGTTCCTCAAAGGACTCCTCTTTGCTCTCGACCGCTTTGATTTCTTCACTCATTGCTGCATATACCTCCTTAATGATGCACGCTGGCGTGGAGGCGCCGGCCGTAAGACCGGCAACAGCGCAATCATCGAACAAATCCGGCGGGAGCTCGTCCACGGTCTCAATCTGAATAACCCTGGGGCAGCTCCTCCTGCAAATCTCTGTCAAATGTTTGGTGTTGGCGCTTTTACGGTCTCCCACCACAACCATCACGTCCGCCTGAGAGGCGATGACCGCCGCCTCGGACTGACGCTTTTGCGTAGCATTGCATATTGTATCAAATTTTTTTGCGTTTGTACACTCTTTTTTTATGATTTTCCAAGAAGTTTCAAAAAGTTCACGAATACAGGTGGTCTGCGCCACCACCGTCAGAGGCGTCTCCCGGTGCTCCGGAGCCTGAGCCAGCCACTCCCTCACAGCCTCCGGCCCCTGGAAAATCAGCGGGTTCACGCACCGGCTGGCAATGCCCGCCACCTCCGGATGATGGGGCTCACCGATGATGACGGGCCGGCGGCCCTCCGCCTCCGCCTCCTCCGCCAGGGTCTGGATGCGCCGGACATTGGGGCAGGAGGCGTCCACACAGCGGGCCCCCTGGGCCCTCAGACGGTCCAGAACCTCCTTCCGCTCCCCGTGGGCCCGAATCAGCACGGTGTCCCCCGGCCCGATGGCGTCGGGGCTCTCCGCCCGGCGGATGCCCCGGCGGGCCAGGTCCTCCACCACATATGTATTGTGAATCAGGTCCCCCAGCATCCAGCAGCCGCCGGAGCCGGCAGCGGTCCCCTGGGCCAGCTCCACCGCCCGGCGCACACCGTAGCAGAATCCGGCGCTCTCCGCCAGCAGGACCCGTCCGCCCGTCCTCTCCTGTGTCTCCCGGCCCGGCCCGGCTCCCACCGGGATCACAGCGGCTTTCCTCCCACGGCCTGGCCTCCCAGAGCGTAGGCCGCCGCTAAAATATCGTCGGCAATTTTCTGCATTTCGTCGGAGGTCCCCCGGCGGCCGGTGTAATGGGGCTGGTAGGGCTCACCGAAGATAATGCGGGTCCGGTGAAACAGCTTCTTTTCCCCGTCCACAAACACCGGCACCAGCTTTGCCCCGGTCCGTACGCCGATCATGGCCACTCCGGCCTTGGCGTGAGCCGGCAGGCCGTCCGTGTAGCCGATGCCGTCATGAATCGTGGTGCCCTCCGGGAAAACCAGCAGATTATCTCCGTCCTTGATGGATTGAATGGCCGTTCGGATGGTATTGATGTCATTGTTCCCCCGGCTGACGGGAAAGGCCCCCACCTTCCGGAGAAGCCAGCCCAGGAGGGGATTTTTGAACAGCTCCTCCTTGGCCATAATGTGAAGGCGGTAGTTGATGGGCAGCTTCAGCGCCACCAGAATGGGGTCCCAGTTGCTGGCGTGGTTGGGGCAGAGCAGAACGCCGCTGTCCGGCAGGCGGTCCATGCCCTCCACCGTGACAGGGTGCAAAATGCCGGCGATAAAGCCCACAACATAATAAATCACGACGAACACGCGGTTAAATGGCTTCATTCACAGGCCCGTCCTTTCCCGAATAATGTCCAGCAGAGCCGCCTCGCTCTCTTGAAAATCCAGCCCGGTGGTGTCCAGCAGCACCGCGTCCTCCGCCTTCCGGAGGGGGGCCGCCGCCCGGTGCGTGTCCCGCCAGTCCCGGGCCTCGATATCTCTGAGGACCTCCTCAAAGGGCTGGGGGGTCCCCCGCTGCTCCAGCTCCCGGCAGCGGCGCTCCGCCCGGGCCTGAGGGGCCGCCGTCAGGTAAATCTTCACCTCGGCGTCCGGCAGCACCACCGTGCCGATGTCCCGGCCATCCATAATGACGTTGTGGACCCGCCCCAAAGCCCGCTGGAGCTCCAGCAGATGGGCCCGCACCGCCGGCAGAGCGGAAACGGCGGAGGCGAAGCGGGAAATCTCCGGCAGGCGGATGTCCTGAGACACATCCCGGCCGTTCAGCAGCATCTGCTGCCGCCCCTCTCCGTCATAGCGCAGGTCCACGTGAATCGACTCCAGCGCCGCCGACACCGCCTCCCCGTCCTCCGGGTCGATGTGATTTTGAAAAACATACAGGCCGATGGTGCGGTAGATGGCTCCGGTATCCACATAGACAAAGCCCAGCTTTCCGGCGGCGGACCGGGCCAGGGTGCTCTTTCCCGCGCCGGAGGGCCCGTCAATGGCAACGCGAATGGTGCTCATAGAGGAAACCTCCCTGTTTTTCTTTTGTAATCCAAGCCTTACGGCTTTCGGGGCCCGAAGCAATTCGACGCCGCCTGCCCCGCCGCACGGCCGGTGGACCATGCGATCTGAAGGTTGAAGCCGCCGGTATAAGCGTCCGCGTCCAGAATTTCGCCCGCAAAGTATAAACCCTTTACAAGCTTTGATTCCATGGTCCTTGGGTCCACCTCCCCCACTTTGACGCCGCCGGAAGTGACGATGGCGTCCTCCACCGGGCAGGGCCCGGCGATGACCACCGGGAAGTGCTTCAGCAGCTGGAGCAGGCCCCGGCGCTGTTCCTTGGTGACGTCGTGAACCTTCTGCCTGGGGTCGATGCCGGAGACCCGGACCATCTCCGAAATCAGCTTTTGAGGAAGCAGGTCGTTTAAAGCGTTGCAGAAATCATGGTTGCTGTACTTCTTGAAATCCATTCTCAGCCGCCGGTCCAGGGCCTGCTCATCCAGGGCGGGCTTCAGGTCAATTTCCAGATGATAGGCCCGTTCCTCAAAATACCGCATATGGGCGGAGGCCGACAGAATCAGCGGCCCGCTGACGCCGAAGTGGGTAAAGACCAGTTCACCAAAATCCGTGTAGATTTTTTTGCTGTTCTCAAACACCGTCAGGCCCACGTTCCGCAGGCTGAGCCCCTGGAGGGTCTTCCCCAGCCCAAAGTCCCGCAGGGGCACCAGAGAGCCCCGGAGGGGCGTCACGGTGTGCCCGGCGGCCTCCGCCAGCCGGTGGCCCTCTCCGGTGGAGCCGGTGGCAGGATAGGACACGCCGCCGGTAGCCAGAATCACCGCCTCCGCCGGGTAACGCTCCCCTTCTCCCAGGACGCCCCGGACCGCGCCGTCCTCTGTCTCCAGGGCCTTCGCCCGGTCCCGGACCAGACGGACCCGGAGCTTTTTCAGACGCCGTTCCAGGGCGGCGCTGACGTCAAAGGCCCGGTCGCTGACCGGAAACACCCGGTTCCCCCGCTCGGTTTTCAGCGGAACGCCCAGTTCCTCAAAAAAGGCCATGGTATCCTGGGCATTGAAGCGGGCAAAAGCACTGTAAAGGAATTTCCCATTCCGGGGGACATTGGCCAGCAGCTCTTCCAGACCGGCGTTGTTGGTCAGGTTGCAGCGTCCCTTGCCTGTAATGTTCAGCTTCTTGCCAAGGCGTTCGTTGGGCTCCAGCAGCGTGACGCCGGCGCCCCCCTCCGCGGCGGAGACGGCGGCCATCATCCCGGCGGCTCCCCCGCCCACTACAAGCACCCTCATTCGTCATCCATCCTTCCAAAGACACCGTATTCGTTCCAGATGGTCTCCAGCTCCGAGAAGGTGGTGGAAATGTCTTTTTCCACCCGGTTGGAGATGGTCACAACCAGGGCGTTCATCAGGGACAGGGGGGCCACCATGGAGTCCACAAAGGAAATCATCTCACAGGGCGCCAGCAGCGCCGCGTCCGAAAGCTGGTAGATGGGAGAGGAAGCATTGTCCGTAATGGCCACCACACTGGCCCCCCGGTCCCGGGCAAACTTCACCGTATTGATGGTGACCTTGGAGTACCGCGGGAAGCTGATGGCCAGCATCACATCCCCGGGCCCAATGCGCAGAAGCTGTTCAAAGATTTCCCCCGCCGCGCTGGACTGCACCAGCGTGACGTTTTCCCGCAGCAGGTGCATGTAAAAATTCAGATAGCCCGCCACAAAGGAAGAGGACCGGACGCCGAAAATGTAGATGTGCCGGCAGCCCATCAGCTTGTCAACCACCCGGTCAAACTCGCTTTGATTGGCCTGACTGCTCATAAGCCGGAGCTTGTCAATGTCGGACTGAATCACGGCAGGCAGCACGTCCTGTCCGGAAAAAATGTCTCCCGCCGCCTGAATACGCTGGGTGGAGGTCAGGCGGCTCCGGATCATCTCCTGCAAAGCCCGCTGCATATTGGGATAGCCGTCATAGCCCAGCTCAAAGGCGAAGCGGACCACCGTGGACTCGCTGACCCCCGCCAGACTCCCCAGACGGCTGGCGGTCATAAAGGCGGCCTTATCGTAGTTTTCCAGAATATAGGCCGCGATGCGCTTCTGTCCCTTGGAAAACCCGTCCATATTGCTCTGGATGACGTGAATGATGTTCTTGCATTTTGCCACAGTACGTTCCCCCTGCCCCCGCCCGATTCCGGGGCGGCCTATCAGGTTTTTAATGATCCCGCCGGGCCAGGCTGTCCGCCAGCTCCAGAAGAAATCCCGTGTCTCCCCGCCAGGCGCAGCGGCACAGGGCTTCCTTGGCCCGCTCCGTATAGTCCAGCACCTGCCTCTCACAGGCCCGGACTCCCAGCAGCGTCACAAAGGTGGTCTTGCCGTTGGCGGCGTCGGAGCCGATGGGCTTTCCCAGCTCGCCGGCGGTGGAGGTGGTGTCCAGGATATCGTCCCTGATCTGGAACGCCAGGCCCAAATTCGACGCGTAGTTCCGGGCGGCGTCCATACAGGCGTCCTCCACTGCCCGCCGCCCCATGGAGGCGACGACGCCCATCATGCAGGCCGCCCGGAGAAGGGCCCCGGTCTTCTGATCGTTGATGGCAGTCAGTTCCTCAACCGTGCGGGGCCGGCCGTCGCCCACGGTGTCCCAATACTGGCCGCCGCACATGCCCTGAACGCCTGCAGCCTCCGCCAGAACCTTCGCCGCCAGGGCCTTACAGGCTCCCCCGCCGTGCCGCCAGGAGCCTTCCGCGGACAGGACGGTCTGAAACGCCGCCGCCTGAAGCGCGTCCCCCGCCAGCGTCGCCGTACACTCGCCAAATACCTTGTGGCTGGTGGGCCTGCCCCGGCGGAGATCGTCGTTATCCATGCAGGGCAGGTCGTCGTGAATCAGGGAATATGTGTGAAGCATTTCTACTGCACACCCAAAGTCCAGCGCCTCTTCCAGGGTTCCGCCGGCGGCCTCGCAGAACTTCATGGTCAGAATGGGCCGGATGCGCTTGCCGCCGGCCAGGAGGCTGTAGCGCATGGCCTCCTCCAGGCCCCGGCCGGAAAAAAACTCCGCCAGGCGGGCCTCCGTCAGCGCCCGGGCCGCCTCCATCTCCTTGGTAAATTCCACGGCTCAGCCCTCCGGCACATCAAAGGGCAGTTCCTGGGGAGCGCCGTCGGCGCCCTTTACCAGCTGGACCACCCTCTGCTCCGCCTGGTCCAGCTCTTTGGAACAGGCGGCAATCAGCTTTGTGCCCTCCTCAAACAGCGCAAGAGAATCCGCCAGCTGGACGTCTCCCTTCTCCAGCGCCGCCACAATGGCCTCCAGTCGCTTGATCTGCTCTTCAAAGGTCATGGTTTTCTGTTCACTCATATCGGTCTCTCCTTCTCGAAAAGGCTCTTCACGGTGCAGGTAAAGCCCCCGTCTCCCAATGTCACCTTCACATCGGCCCCCGGCTCTGTGTCCCGGCTGCTCCGAAGAATCTGCCCGTCGGGCCCCTGGGCCATGGCATAGCCCCGGCTCAGAACCTTCAGCGGACTCATGGCGTCCAGCGCCGCCGCCAGGGCGGCGAACCGGAAGCGCTTCCGCTCCACCAGCGCCCCGGCCAGATCTCCCAGCCGCTGCTGGACATGGACCAGTCTCATGCGGCAGTCCTGAATATAGGCCATGTGGTCCGTCAGCACCCGCTTGGAGGCCAGCGCATCCAGCCGCTGCCGCAGAGCCGCCAGCCGGGCGGACTCCTGCTTTTCCAGCCAGCTGCCGGTATCCCGCAGGAAGCGCAGCACCTCCACCTGATTGGGGACTGCCAGCTCCGCCGCGTTGGAGGGGGTGGAGGCCCGGACGTCCGCAGCGAAGTCCGCCAGGGTCTCGTCCGGCTCGTGGCCCACGGCGGAAATCACCGGCAGCTCCGATTCATAAATCGCCCGAATAATCCGCTCATCGTTGAAGGCCCATAAATCCTCCGCAGGCCCTCCGCCCCGGCCGGTGATAATCAGGTCCGCCACCCGCCAGCGGTTGGCATAGCGGATGGCCCCGACGATCTCCGCCGGCGCCCGGTCTCCCTGGACGTGGACGGACAGAACCAGCACCTTTGCCAAGGGATAGCGGCGTTTCAGGATATGGATGATGTCCCGGACCGCGTCGCCGGAGGCGGCGGTGATGACGGCAATTTTCTCCGGAAACCGGGGCAGGGGCTTTTTGTGGGCCGGGTCAAACAGACCTTCGGCATAAAGCCGCCGCTTCAGCTGCTCCAGCCCCAGGGCCAGCTCCCCCGCCCCCTCCGGCGTGATGGAATTGCAGTAGAGCTGATAAGCGCCGTTCCGCGGAAATACCGAGACCCGGCCCTGCAAAATGACCCGCATCCCGTTTTCCGGCCGGAACCGCAGTCCGGCGGCGCTCTGGGCGTACATGATGCAGCTCAGCACGCCGTCGGGGTCCTTCAGATTGAAAAAATGGTGTCCGGTGGGGTGAATTTTATAATTGGACAGCTCCCCGCGGACAAAGACCCGCCGGAGCTCCGAAACGCCGTCCAGCTTCTGCTTGACCAGGAGATTCAGCTCCGTGACACTGTAAATATGCTGTTCCATGGCTCACCTCTCCTTGCCTGGGGCCTTTGATCCCGCCTGTCAGAGCGGGGGCGGTTCTCGTGCTGACAGCACAGCCGCTTTCGCGGAGAACTGCTGCCGTAGGGACCGCTTTCGCGGGGAACGCCTGCCGGCGAGGCCCAAAGGGGCCAGCCTCTTTGGAATCCCCGTCAGGGGGGACACCCCCCTGAATCCCCCCGATGCCGTCGGCGCAGGCTGCACATCCCTCGCCCTGTCTCGCGGGGGGACAGGTCTCGTCCGTTCCGCCTCCTTTCCCCACCGAAACCGCTGACGCCGGGTTTCGGCGGGGACCCCATGACGAGGGACGAAGGACGCGCAAGAGCTGCCGGCAGTCTTGTACGCAAGTATCTATCCCGCGTCCCGGCTCAACGGGAGCTGGCGATCACTGAATTGGCGTATTTCTCTTTCCACTGCCGTTCGTGCAGACTATAATGCCTCTGCCGTTTTCTAACGAAGAAGGCGGTAATGGGGGAGTTCCAGAGAGGCAAAGCCTCTTTGGTTCCCCGCGAAAGCGGTCCCCACGGCAGTGGGTCTCATGGAGTCATGTCCGCTCGCCGGTCCGGCCCGCCAGATAATCCAGGCTGACGCCTAAATGGTCTGCCAGGGCACATAGATTATAGAAATTCGGAACACTGGTCCCCGCTTCAAGCCCTTGGTATTGACGGCTCGTAATCTCAATCGCCTGAGCCACCTGAACCTGCGTTTCCTTTCGCTCAGCCCGCAGCTCCCGCAGTCTCTCGTGAAATTTCATGCTGTCTCACCTGATATCAGTCCGGCCTGCTAAATAATCCAGGCTGACGCCGAAATGGTCTGCCAGAGCGCAGAGGTTATCAAAACCGGGTTTCTGCTCCCCTGCTTCAAAACGCTGGTACTGGCGCGGTGTAATGCCGACAGCCTCGGCAACTTTCACTTGCGATTCGTTCAGCTCTTTTCGTAATTCTTTGATTCTCTCGTGAATATTCATAGCCTCACCCTTGACAGCGCCTATTTAGACGTGGTATTATTAGTCAGCGACTGAACAGTCGCCAAAAGAAAGGTGGTTTTTATGTCAGACTTTACTCAGTGGCTCTACGCCAACTACATCCGCCCCCAGCTCCGGGCCGCCGAAGCGGGAGATTACGGCTTCCATTTCGACCTGCTGAAAAACGAGCTTGTGCCCGCGCAGCAGCGGTCCCTGGAAAAGTGCATGGAGTTCACGGCCATTCAGGCCTTTCTCCTGGGCCTGCGGACCGGAGAAGGTCTCTCCATGACGCTGAAATAGGGCCGCCCACGGGAAAAAGCAGAGCCGGAATGGCGGCGCTTCCGCGCCGCCTCCGCTCTGCTGTTCCGATTTATTCCGTGATCTCCTCCCGGGCGAAGCTGCCCAGGATGCCGTTGATGAACTTCACCGTCTCCGGCGTTTCATATTTCTTGGCGATTTCCACCGCCTCGTTGATGGCGGCCCCGGTGGGAATGTCCGGCATGTAAAGCACCTCGTACATGGCCACCCGCATAATGGCGGAGGCCACCAAGGGAATGCGGGAAAACTTCCAGCCCTTGGCGTACTTGGCAATGTACCCGTCCAGCTCGGCGGCGTGCTCCGCCGTTCCCCCCACCAGGCGGCGGATATAGTCCGCCTGCTTGGGACCGGGGACCTCGTCATAGATCGAGTCCTCCCCAGCCAGCTCGGAAAAGGCCTCCGCCGTCAGCCGCTGGTCCAGCAGCTCCCCGGCGGTCTTGTCTGTAAAACTCATTTCATAGGAGAGATGAATGGCAATCTCTCGGGCGGTATTCCGTACCATACAGCTTCCGTCCTTTGTGTTTGTTCCCTTTTGGGTTTCAGGCCCGTCTGACTTTTCCGGCGCTTACTCCAGACTCACGCCGCACACGTGAATGTTCACAGCCTCCACGGCGCAGCCGGTCATAGCCTCAATCGAGGACGCGACGGCCTTTTGGGCATTGCCCGCCACCTCCGGGATGGGGTGTCCGTACCGGACCGTCAGATACAGGTCCAGCACCAGAGCCGCGCCGGTCATGTCAATCTTCACGCCCCTGACGCCCTTCTGCGCATTTTTCCGGTTGGTCACCAGGTCCGTGACGCTGCCGCCCAGGTTGGTCATCATGCCGGATACGCCCTCTACATCCCGGACGGCCCCCACGGCAATCGCCGCGATGACCTCCTCCGCGATATTGATGCTGCCGTTTTCCTCCGGCAGGGTCATATACTCCTTGCTCTCGGCCATTCTGCAACTCTCCTTCTCTGTTCCTTAGTGCGCCGCCGGCCCAATGCCGGGGGAATCCTGTTTATTTTACCATACCCGCCCGGAAAATACAACTACTAATTTGCCGCCATGATTTTGATTCCGCTGGCGGACACGCCGGTTTCGGACATGGCGATGTCGGTGATCTTGGCCACGTCCTCCGCCGTCAGCTCTCCGCTCTCGGTGGACACCACCACGCTGATGCTGTTGTCCCCCATAAAGGCCACGCAGTCGGTATATCCCTTGGCTGTGACCAGGTTTTCAATCTGGGCTTCCTTCAGCGTATAGGAGGCCAGCACCTGGATGCCCTCGGAGGCCTCATTGGCCACATCCTGGGCGGCGTTCTCCTGCTCCGCCGCCTCCTGGAGCAGGGAAATGGCGTTGTCTCTGGCCTGCTGGCGGGTCAGACGGGCGGAGGCGAAATAATCCGAACCGGCATAGACCCCCGCCTCGTCCGCCGGACCGGCCTCCGCTTCCCCTCCGGTCTGCGCGGCCTCTCCGGCGTCTCCGCTTTCAGTCTCCTGCCGGCCGGAGACCAGGGTGGCCTCCCCCAGAATTTTGGTTCCGGCCTCCTTCGCCGCGTCCAGAGCCTCCTGGCCGCTGTAGCGCCAGTTCAGCGCCACCGCCGCGCAGACCAGCACCGCCATTGTCGCTACCACTGTGTTCCGTTTCCATCTTGCGCTCATGGGTCCTTTCCTCCTCCAGATAATTACTGCCATTTTGCCACGGTGACGCGGTCGCTGGGAAGCCCGGTGAGGGCGGACACCGCCTCCGTCACCGCCAGGCGCACATCCGCCCGGTCCCCGCCCCCGCAGACCACCAGAGCCCCCCGATAGGTGGGATACAGCGTCCGGACAATCACCGCGCCGCCGCCGGAGCCACCGGTCAACACAACCTCGGAGCTGCGGGAATAGTCCTCCGGCGCGGCGGTGTCGCCGCTGTAGCTCAGCTGAGAGTCCTGGGCCAGCTGGCGTTCCCCGTCGGAGTCCACCGTCAGCATCACCCGAACCTGCCCCACGCCGCTCATGGTCCCGAGAATTTCCTCCATCTCTTTCTGAAGCTCCCGCACCTCCCGTTCCGCGTTTTCCGAAGCGGCCTGCCCCGTATCTGTCTGGTCCTCCGGGACCGGCAGACCCCCGCCGGGCCACAGCAGCAGTCCCGCGCCGATCAGAGCCACCAGGATTGCGTATTTGTATCTGTCCCATATCTTTCGCACCCCTTCAACCGATTTCCTGTCCTGTTTTTCCTTCATGCCATACCTGCCTCTCTGCCGGGATGCCCAGCTCCCCTTCCACCCAGGCCGCCAGCGCCTGGGACCGGGGGCCCTCCAGCTCCGCCGACCAGGGCAGGGGAACGCCGTCCTCCCCTGGCCTCGTCTCCACCCGGACCGCCACAGGAGATCCCAGCGCGTCCGCTTTGTCCGATATATATGCGGCTGTCCGCGCCTCTATGATGTCCGCCAGGGCTTCTTTTTCCGAGGCGGACAATTCCGCCGACCGGGCCTCAATCTCCGCTCTGTACGCCGTGAGGTCCAGACCCAGCCAGCCGAAGTCCGCCCGCCGCAGCGGCTGGAGCAGCGCCGCCAGCAGAAGAAGCCCCCCGGTAAAGCCGGCTACCCTCCGCAAAGCCCCATCCGGAATCAAAATCTGCACAACCGACAGCAGCAGCGTCACCGCCGCCACGGAGCGGAGCCAGCTTCCCACCGCCCCGATCATGGCGTCACCGCCGCCACGGAGGACAGCACAGAAATCAGCAGCAGCAGGGCGCAGCTCCCCGTCATGCCCAGCACCAGGCCGAAGGCCCCGCCCAGCCCGTCGATGAGCTTGCAGAGGTGGGGCGACCCCACGGCGGAAGCCAGAAAGGCCGACAGCTTGTAGAGCAGGTATTGGACCCCCAGCTGCAAAAAGGGATAGGCGCAGGCCGCCAGAATGGCCAGCATCCCCACGACGCCGATGGTGTTTTTCAGCATCCCCGCCCCGGCCAGCACGGTTTCCGTGGCCTCGGCAATGATGCCCCCCACCACCGGAACCGCGCCGGAGATGGCGGCCTTGGCCACCTTCACGGTGGTGCCGTCCGCCGCCCCGGCGATGATCCGCACGGCGGAGAGATAGACCGTGAACAGCAGCAGCGCCGAGGTCAGCACCCAGGTAACCGTCTTTTTCAAAAGCTCCGCCAGACCCCCCAGACGGTTTTCCGGCAGGCAGCTGGACGCGGCCAGCACGCCGATGTACAGATAGACCATGGGCATCAGCAGCCCGTCGATCAGCTCCATCAGAAGGTCCGCCAGGAACACGGTGGTCACCTGCTGGAAGGTGGCCGTCGTCACCGCGCCGGAGGCCGCCGTGGCCGCCGCCAGAGTGGGCAGCAGCAGCTTTGAAAAGGTGTTCAGTTCCCTGATGGTCTCCGCCCCCAGGCCAATGAGGTCGTCCAGACTCCCCGCCGTCAGCAGCGTCACTGCCAGAGCCCCCGCCATGGGCAGAAAGACCGTGGCCTTGTCCCCTGCGGTCCCATGGGCAAAGCCCTCCACCGCTCCGCAGGCCACCACCACCAGCAAAATCGACGCCGCGCCCCGGATGCGCTGCCGGAAGACGGCGGCGGCCCGGCTGCTCACAGAGTCCAGAATCGCCTGGATTCCATCGGTAAAGCCCTCCGGTCCCGCCCCGGCGCCGCCAATCTCCAGAATGTTCTCCGCCGCCTCCGGCAGGGCGTCCAGCAAGTCCCGGGGTACCTCGGCCCCATGGGCCTCCACCGTCAGCGCCAGCGGAAGCAGGCAGCCCAGCAGGACGCAGAGCAGCCGGGCGCGGAAAAGTTGAGCGCAAAAAAGCCGGGCGCAAAAAAGCCGGGCACGGGAAAGCAGGGTACGGAAAAAAAGAAATTTCATTGCATCAGCTCCAGTAAAAGGGTCAGCACAGCCCGCAGCAGCGGCAGGGCCGCCAGCAGAGCGCACACCGCCCCCGCCGTCTCCACTGCCGAGGCCAGGGCGGATTCCCCGGCGTCCCGGCAGAGGTTCCCCCCTACCTTCACCACCAGGGCAATGCCCACCGTTTTGTAAAGGGGCACAAACAGCGCGCCGGACAGTCCGCTCTCCTCCACCAGCTCCTCCAGAAAGCCCAGCAGAGCCTTCAGGTCCCTGGACAGAGACAGCAGAACCACCGTGGTAGCCCCCAGCGTCAGCAGCAGCGCCGCTTCCGGGGTCCCCTTCTTCAGCACCAGCGCCAGCAGCGCCGCCACCACACAGAGGACCGCCGCCTGAATCACCTGCTCCATTGCTAGAAGTTGAACAGCGTCTTGATGAGGTCAAAAAGGGCGCTGATTTCCCGGACCATCATCATCAGCACCACCACCAGCCCCGCCAGAGTGGTCATCATGGCCTGCTCCTCCCGGCCGGAGCGGACCAGCAGCTGGTTCAGCACCGCCACCAGAATTCCGATGGCGGCAATCTTGAAAATCAAATCTACATCCATACCGTCGTCCTCAAATCAGTAAAATCACCAGCAGCGCCGCGGCGGAAAACCACAGGGCGGACACCCGCTGTTCCTCCGCCCGGCGGGTTCCCTCCGCCTCCGAGGCGCTCTGCTCCAGACGAATCGTGACAAGTGCAATCGCCTTACAGACCTTCTCCTCGTCGCCTTGCAGGTCGCGCCCCAGTCCCGCCAGCTCCGCCCGGTCCCCCCCGGCAAGCGGCAGCGCCTCTGTCAGCCGCCGCCACCGGGCAGGCAGGTCCTCCCCCTGCCGGGCGGCCTCCGCCGCCCCCCGGAGGAACACGGCGGCGTCCCGCCCGCAGTCCGCCGAAAGACGCTCCAGCAGAACCGGCAGCGGCGTCCTGGTCATCCGCACCGACTCCCCCATCCGCCGGAGAGCGGTGATGAAGTCGGAAAGCGTGTCCCTTCTCCGCCGCCGCTCCGCCATCTGGGCCCAGCGGCCCAGACCGCCGCCCAGCAAAACGAAGAGGCCCCCCAGCAGCTTTGTCAGCACGGCAGTTCCTCCAGCTCATAGGCCCGTCTCCCCTCGCTGTGGACGATGCGCACCGCCAGACGGAACACGCCGTATTCCAGCAGCTGGCGGTAAAGGGGCTTTTGCACCAGCTCCGCCGTACCGGCGGCGTGAATGGTGGCCAGCAGGCCCACGCCGCAGCCCGCCGCCATGCTCATGGCAGTCAGGTCCTCCCGGACGGTGATTTCGTCCACGGCGATGATCTGTGGATTCATGGCCCTGAGAACAATGGGGATGCCCAGGGCCTTGGGGCAGGCGTCCAGCACGTCGGTATGGGGCCCTACGTCCATCTGGGGTTCTCCACGGTGCATCACCGCCACCTCTCCCCGCTCGTCGATGAGAGACACCCGCCGGGGCCCCTGGTCCCCGGCCCCCTGGGACAGGTTCCGAATCAGGTCCCGCAGGAGGGTGGTTTTGCCCCCTCCCGGCGGCGAGAGAATCAGGGTATTTTGAAACACGCCGTCCCGGAACAGGGCCGGGGCCAGCTTGTCCCCCACGCCCTTCCTCTCTCTGGCAATGCGGATGGAAGCCGAGGAGAGATTTTTCAGATTGCCGCATCTCCCCTCCTTCATCACCGCCGTGCCGCACAGGCCCACCCGGAAGCCGCCCCGGACCGGCAGGTAACCCTCCCGCAGAGTCTCCGCCGCCGCGTAACGGGAAAACTCAGTGGCAATGTCGCAAAGGGTCTCCAGCTCCTCCGGCTCCACCCGGACCTCCAGTGAGACCTCACCGGCGGGAAGCAGCACGGTCAAAGGCCGGCCGGCCCGCAGACGCAGCTCCTCCGCCACGGCCTTCTCCTCATCGGTCAGGGTCAGGGCCAGCTTCCGGAGACGGCTGGGCAAAATGGCGGCAGCTTCTTCATAACGCACGATATTTACATCTTTTCGCAAGGGCATGGCCCCCTTTCTTTGGTTACTCCACTCTATGAGGGCCCGTCCCACTCTATGCCCCTTCCCCGGCGAAAATTTTATGGAAAGTGTGCTTGACATTTTGACTGCAAGGATGTATGATAAAAACGGAAAGCAAACTTTCCATATCACCATATCAAAAAAAGAGGTGCTGCCATGAAAAACCGTCTGGAGGAGCTGCGGAAGGCCAGGGGCCTCCGGCAGGAGGAGCTGGCCGACGCCCTGGAGGTCTCCCGGCAGACCATCGGCTCTCTGGAGAACGGGCGGTATAATCCGTCCATTCTGTTGGCCTTCAAAATCGCCCGGTATTTCGGACTGACCATCGAGGAAATTTTCATCTATGAGGAGGACATATCATGAAGGGCAAAAAGCTTTACATCGTTCTGTTGACAGTCGGTTTGTGTCTTATAACGGCGGCGCTGGCGCTGCGGGGCCGCAGCCTTCCGGACCATGTTGGCGGGATGCTGGCAGGCATTGGCAGCGGCCTGTCCGGCCTGAGTATTTCTCAGCTTCTGCTGCTCCGGCAGGAGCGCAAAAACCCGGCCCTGGCCCGGCAGAACCAAATTGGCCGCACAGACGAGCGGAATATCACCCTGCGGAACCGGGCCAAGGCCCTGTCCGGAGACGTCCTGCAATGGAGCATCCTGGCGGCGGCCTGGGTGTCCATCGGCTTCGGCACTCCGCTGTGGGTGACGCTGCTGGCAGTGGGGGGGGCTTTGTGCTGAAAAGCGCGATGGAGCTGTTTTTGCTGCTCCGGTATCAGCGCGCCATGTGACGAGAATGGAGGATTTATGATGAAGCAGAAAAAGAAGCTGTATATCGCTCTGCTGGCAGCCAGCCTGTGCCTCGTGCTCACGGCGATTCTGCTGCGGAACGCCGGCCTCCCCTACCGGGTGAGCGCCGCCTTGGTGGGAATGGCTACCACCCTTTCCTGTGCCGGCATGCCCCGGCTCCTGGCCCTCTGGTCCGAGGAGACCAGCCCCTCCGAGGCCCGGCGGAACCGAATTGAAAGCGGGGACGAGCGGAACGCCGCGATCCGGAACCGCGCCAAGGCCCTGTCCGGCGACCTGCTGCAATGGTCTTTGCTGGGGTGCTTCTGGCTGTCCGTCGGACTGGACGCGCCGCTGGGGGTGACAGCGGCGGCGGGGGTCCTGTTTGCGGCGAAAGGCGTTTTGGAGGCGGTTCTGCTCAGCCGGTTTCAGAGGGAAATGTGACAAAAAGAAGCGCCTGCCAGCGGTTTTCCGCTCATAGGGACACCAGATGGACCTGGCCTGTATGTAGGGGAGCGGGCGGCGAAAGCCGTCCGCTCCCCTGCTCTATTTTGTTGCCTTTACGAGGCTTTCTTCTGTCTTTACGAGGCTTTCTTCTGTCCTTCCGCAAACTTTCGGGTAGTCTCGCTGATTGGCGGTGCCAATTCGGGTTGATTTACTCCCGGTTCTATGGTACTATCAACCGTTCCAATGTCCCGGTAAATGATGCGGATGTCCTGGGTAGCCCCACGGGAATACTTCGCGGATCGTTCCCCCACCTCGATGCGCTGGATGAAAAGCCTTACCAAATCTGGGGTCAACTCCTCAATGGAAGTATACTGTTTGGCCTTAGTTCCTGGCATCAACCCCAAGGGCGCCTTATTTGAGAAAGAGTCTGGAAAGCTGCTCCAAACCGGCGGTAAGGCTTACGCCGGAAAAACGTATTACCTGATGCAAAGAGGAAGTATAGGTATCCATAGTGATATCAATGTAAAAGAAATCATTCGTTTTGAGGTAAGAACATTTGAGTGGTGGCATCTTTATGAAATCAGCAGTCAATGTTTTTCTAAACGGTCTGCCCATTTTTTCTTAGAACGGTCAATTTTCCTCAGTGAAACTCCGTTAGATTTTTATCCTATTTGGCCTGTCTATGTAGCTGATCCTTATTTCATTTATCATGAACAGGCAGAGATGTTTTTCTATCTGGCTGGTACGTATGCAGATTTGAAATCCCACCCGATCACATCTGAATATCTTGCTCCAAAATCTGAGCCTATCGAAGGCGCGAAATTAGTCAGACTATTTGCATCAAATAGAGAACAGTTGTTGTCTTTGGGTGTTTCTGGTGCATTGGGGTTTTCATATTTACTTCGGCAAAACTTGAATATGTGTGGGACGGTTCCCTTAGTAACAGTTAAAGATTTTGAGAAAAACATATTAGAGCAAGACCTTTACACCAACATTCCCAAAAAGAAAGGTGTTTCTATTTCAGCTCCTTTCGATGGAAAGGTCATCCTTTTACAAAATGGAAAAGTTCAAGGGGAACTTCTGCTTGTTGGGGAAAATACGACAACTGTATATCCTATTTCTCTTGGCATGGAGATAAAAATTTATCAGGGCTGTGATTGCGTTCGCACAGTTACTTTTCAAAAAGAAACTCTATCTTGTGATAGTCGCATTGCAGATCAAGAGTTGATTGAGAAACTGAGTGCTTGCCATGACACCCCAATTTCCGTTTCGCATTCATTTGGAGCCATTGCGGAAAAGCTGAGAAACTATCCTAAAACAAAGCAGTGGATATATAAAGCAATCCGCAAAGGAGCATTGCCTCGCACAGCGTATAACCTTCTTATTAGATACACAGAAACGCTGGAAAGGAGAAACTGAAAATGTTTACTGACCGTATGGACAGCGATTGAGGATCTGCCCGCCGATGATGGCACCCATCAACACCGCATCCAAATTTGCATGGAGTTGGTCGCTGCGCTGGAGGAACCGATGCTGTTCCAGTTCGTGGTCAACGAGGTTCTGCACGATCTGGCTGAGAAAGAGTCCCTTGATCCGAAGAAGTATGAAGGCCTGTGGGAACTACCGGTGACAGAGGTTTTGACCCTTGGCGATGGTCTTTCCTCACGATACCATTTCCGTTCGGCGGCGGACTATTACCATTTTCTTCTCCTACACTTCGTGGCCGCCAAGACCAACGCAGCTTTCTGCCAATGCTGTGGCCGGTACTTTGTTCCCAAGACGAAAAGTAAGACCATCTACTGTGACCGTATCTTAAAAGATGGAAAGACCTGTAAACATTGGGGACCTATCCTCAAGCACAAACTGGAGGCCAGGAACACTGTCACAGGGGCGTTCGACCGGGCCAACCGCCGGATGTATAAACGCTATGAACGTACGGCGGACGGGAAGCAAAAGCCGCCAGAAAAGGATTTGAGTTACGAGGAATACTACGCCTGGCACGACAGGGCGGCTCAGGCCAAAGATAATTATTTGCATGAGAAAATTACGGCGGAGGAAGCGTTGAAGATTATCGATATGTCATAAAATGAAGAGGCCTGGGTGATATATGCGGCCACGTTTTATTTAATCCAATGCAATTCAATTACCCATGCACATAAAACGAGAATGCATAAAAGTATAATCATCTTGACAAAAACGACAAGCCGCCATAAAATAAGAGACAAGATGTCAGGAGGGATAATACATGGAAAGCTATCTGGCCGATAGTGGTTACATTCTTAGCCAATTAAGCTTTGACGAAAAGGTAATAAAAGGTATTCACAAGATTCGCATACTCAGCAGACGAGAAATACCGTTTCTTATTATTTATCTGCCGGATGTTTCCATTGAAGTGGATATATCAAATCTATATGATATGCTTCAAGAAGAAAATGATGAATTCTGTTCACTTTTTTTGCAGTGGAACAGCGAAAAAAAACAATGCTTCTCAAAAAATATGAAAACCGGGCAATATAATAAACTTCTAAATTTTATCCCATATCGGCAATCACAAAAAGCCTCTCTATCATCAGTTGCCATTGAAAGTGACTCTTTCGAGAATGTATTTTTTACCGCTCATTCTTTTTTGCGGGATTTAGACGGACTACATCCAGATGAGGCGTTAGATGAACTCTGCAAATTGATTTATGCAAAACTTTATGACGAGGAAAACTTCTTAAATGTTTTTAATATGCCTTATGGAAATGCAGAAGAATACGCAGCAAATATCCGAGAATTGTATAAAACCGCGAGTGAATATGACATGCGTGTTTATGCGTTAAAAATCCCAGGCTATAAACGTTCACGGGGAGTATTCATCGAACCAATATATCTTTCTGCTAACGCAATTCAAAAAGCCTGCCAATTGTTTTCAAAATACTGCTTTTCAAAAACAGATATTGATTATAAGGCACGAGCATTTCAAAATGTTTATAAACCAGCTACACGCTCAGGTATGGGACAATATTTTACTCCAATTCAAGTCATTAAACTTATTGTTCGATGCCTTTCTCCGAAATCATCTGATTTAGTCATTGACCCTTTTTCTGGGTCGGGTCACTTTTTAACAGAGACCCTGATTTATGTTGAAAATGTTACAATGCCTCAAAAAGCAATTAGTGAATTCATTTTTTATAAGTTGCATGGCATAGAAAAAAGCGAGCGCATGGTACGTATTTCAATGACAGATATGCGTTTGCATGGTGACGGTCATTCGAATATAAGATGTACAGATGCGTTGTTGCCCTTTGAAACTTACGGTGATTTAGAATCATGTAGCTTTGACATTGTAATGACCAATCCACCGTTTGGCTCAGTCCTGCAAAAAGAATCATATTCTTACTTGGGAAATTTTCAACTACTAAATGGTAAGGGAAAAGTGCCATTAGAAGTGCTGGGGCTGGAACGATCTATACAACTCCTGAGGACAGGGGGGAAAATTGGAATTGTCCTTCCTGAGAGCATTTTTGTCAACAAATCATACAAATATGTTCGTGATTGGTTGTTAGAAAATGTTAAAGTGCGTGGAATTATTAGTTTGCCGCAACACACATTTTCTCCATTTGGAGCGAATATTAAGACCAGTATTCTAATTGCCACAAAGTGCAAAAAATGTAAGGACTATCATGTGTTTACTGGTATAGTAGAGAATATTGGATTCGATGCAAAAGGCGATGAGATTGTAGATGCTGATTGGCCTGCCATTGCACAGCAATTCACCGAGTTTATTGATGAGGAGGGCTGGTAATGGTCATTAATATTGTGAATAGTTATAAACTGCTCAGTAGCAATGTTTGGAGCGTAAGTTTTCTCCTTCCTCATGAAAGTATTAGTGTGACTAAAGAATTTAGCTTGGTTCCTTTGGGTGAACTTGTTGTAGAAAGGAAAGAATCTATAACTCTGCCTAATGATGAAACTATCGTACATTATGTTGGCCTGGAGAATATCGAGGCAAAAACAGGAAGGCTCATTGACTATTCAGAAAGGCATGGGCGAGATATAAAATCAACATGCAAAGTTTTTAGGGCTGGAGATATTCTTTATGGACGGTTACGCCCTAACCTTAACAAAGTTTTACTGAATACATCCATTAAATGTGGTGAGTGTTCTACAGAAATACTTGTCCTTATTCCCAATCTGGATAGAATTGATCCCTTATATTTATCAGAACTACTGAGAAGTGAGGGTATAAATAAACATATTGTTAGTCTGATTAAAGGAGCTGCGCTCCCTCGTGTCTCTATGTATGATTTGAAAAAACTTATGCTCCCAATTCCAACGATTGAGAAACAGCATCAGCTTGCTAAAATAATTGCTCGTAAGCGGGATGAGCTTGAAATGCATATTCAACGAGCAAAACAATTACCAGTGGAAATCAGCAATATGTTAATGGAAGCCTATACTGGTGAAAGTTAGAGTAGATCTCGTAGCAATGTCTGATATCCATCCACAGCAGAAATTTTTTGATACATGGCCTTTTTTGTTGCGCAGTTGGTTATGCCTAAACGATTTGCGACTATTCGTAACTCCGCTGATGTAAATTGATTTATTTCCTCATTGGGAAAATTGCGATGAATAAAAGAAATGTAATGATCCGCAATCACGTCTCTCTTTCGAATGCGTCTGAACACTTGACGAGCTTGCTCATTGTCAGTTCTTATCATTCTGACTAAACCACCAAAATTTGCGGCGTATGACACAGTTTCAGAAACACGTGCAAATTCAGGTCCTGTTAGCCGCTCTCTTTTCCCTGATGCGTTTAGTGGTTCTCCAACATGGATACAAGGTTGAATTTCGCAATCATTCGGACAGCTACCCTCTGTAACAAAGGAACCTCCACGTGCGATATGAAGAGCATCCCTTAGTGCTGCAACTCCTCGTGCGCAATCAAAGAAACTATCAATTACTATGGGTGAATAATGTGAAGCATCGATTTTCACCCATTTCCAAACCAATATTAGGAGAACATCATTTTCTTCAATTTCTTTTTCCAGTGCAGCAAAGTGGGCTTTCGATTCGTCTGCACCTATATTCATACTTTTCACTTCGATGCGGAAATACTCGCCTTCTCGTGTATCTGCATCCCATTCAATTTCTCTTTTGATACAGGAAAAATCGTTATACTGATTATCCGGAAACCATGCTATTTCACAGTCTAAGTCCTCTCTTTCTAAAATGAGCTGATTCATCATATATCCCCACAATGCTTCCAACAATGCACCCATACCACTTCCTATCCGACCACCCCGCGTTTTTAGAATTGATTTAGAAAACTCATTCATCTTCAAGCATGCCTGATCAGAAAAAGTTCTTATAATTTCGTACACTTCATTGCTATTCATATTTGTCCTCCTGAAATGTGTTTGAATAGACCCGAGTTCTCTGTGCAAATCAGTATACACCATTTAATTAAATTGTGCAAGGATTTCTGAATATTACTACAACCAAGTCAAAAAAGCCCAGGCAACCTATTTGTTTAGGCTACCTGGCTTTTTTATTTCGTACCGACATTACCCCGGTTCAAAATGTGTCTCTATGGGAGTCTGCAGGTTGGCAGGCGCTTCTTTTCAACCTGTGCGGCGATGATTCGCCGCGCAGGCCGCAAAACGGCCTTGCGGCGGACTTCATAGCCGGCACAGGGGGGGTGGTCTTACCCGTCAGCGGCTCTGCCGCTGTCTGAAAATCGGTATCCGCCGGTTTTCAGCTTTGCTGACTATATCCGTTGTCCTGGTCAAAGTAGAGCCGTACATCGTCGAGGCAGAAGCGGACGCTGTCCACTTCGGAAATATTGACCGGAAAATCCCAGATACCCTTAGACATTGTGTTGTTGCCAATCATAATGGAGGAGGTACCGTTGATTTCCATTCCGTTTTTCAATTGGAGGACCACCTTGAATTTCGACGAAATACCCTCCTCATGGGGCGTAATGGAAAAGTGGTAACCCGTGGGCGTGATTTTGAGGTCGTGAATCTCCGTATAAGCGCAGCTGTCCTCTTTATCCATGCCGCCGCTGTAGCGGACGGGTACAACGGCGGACTCTATCGTCAAAGCCTCCAGCTTTGCAGGCACCAGCGTGAAGGGCAGGACCCATTCCCCCTCCAGCATCACCGGTTCCGGCCATGGGCCGCCCTCTTCGGCAGGCTCACCCCGCAGCATCAGATCCTTCATCATGAGTTCCATCGCTCCGCCCTCCAGGAAATTGACACTCCAAGGAGCATGGTACAGCATGAGAACGATTTGCGCGCCATCCTCCGTAAAGCCTACATCCTGCAAAGTTCCGCCATGGACGACAACACTGCCGTTATCAAGCTCTTTTTCCATCGGTCCGCCGCTCAGATCATATTCCATGATGCTCAGACGGCCTGACGTCTTGCTGCTCTGGATTTTCAGCATCAGCCAGAGACCGCCCTCGCCGGGCGTCACGGAATCCAGCGTCACCGTGACGCCGTTATTTTTTACGCTGACGCCCACTGGCTGGACCAGACTGTCAATCACCGCGCTCTGTTCCTGGGGCATCTCCCCTCCGCCGGACTCCGTCCACTGCTTTCCGAACCACTCCTGCAAGGTCTGGGGCACGCCTGCCACCGCCGCCAGCGCCGTTCCGGCCAGCACCACCGCCAGCACTGCCGCAATCACAAAAGTGGTGGAAACTTTTCGGGCCACGCGGGCCGTATCCTGTCTTGTCATGTTCAATACCTCCTCTTTCAATCCCTGGGGGGCATGAACCTCGTCAAACATCTCTCGATACAACACGGCTCACACCTCCTCCAATTGTGTTTTCAGCTTCGCCCGGCCCCTGGCCAGCCGGGTCTGGACCGTAGACGCCTTGAGACGCAGCATCTCCCCCACCTCGTCCACTGAGTAGCCCTCGTAATAATAGAGGTACAGCGGCAGGCGGTACTTCATGGGCAGCTCCATAACCTCCTGAAACAGGGTCTGCCTGGCCGGGTCCGAGAATACCGGCTCCGGACGGTTCTCCAGAGACACCGTCCGTTTCCACCATGGGTGGCCGGATATCCGTTTGCACTCGTTCAGGGTCGTCCGCACCAGCCAGTAGCGCAGATGCTCCTCCCGCCGGAACTCCGTGTCTGTCTGCCAGAGACGGAGCATGGCGTTCTGGGCCGCGTCCTCCGCGTCGGCGGGGCTCCTGAACCAGTTCAGCGCAATGCGGTAGACCATGTCCAGATATCGCTCCGCGGCGTCTGTGAATTGTTGTTCTGTCAGCATATGCAGTTCTCCTTCGAAAGGCCTTTCACAGGGAATACCCGGAGAAATCCAAATATATCTCATAGAATAAAAATATTTTTGAAAGTCTGTAATTGCACAAAAGTTTTCTTTTGTTCAATTATATCGATGAAAGAAGGAAGAGGGCGGAAACATTACAGCTTCCGCCCTCTTCCTTCTCTTATTTGGTATAGGCCCGGTGGAACACCTTTTTGCCCTTTTTAATCATAACGCCCTCACCCTGGAAATCCGCCTGGTCAAAGGCGGCTTCCAGGTCGGTGATCTTCTTCTCGTTCACCGTCAGGCCCCCCTGCTGGATCAGCCGCCGTGCCTCGCTGTTGGAGGAGCACAGGCCGCAGGCCGTCAGCAGGGCAATCGCCCCGATTTTCCCGTCCTCAAACCTGGCGGCGGGCAGCTCGGTAGAAGGCATGTTGGCGGTGGAGCCCGCACCGGCAAAGAGACCCCGGGCAGTTTCCTGGGCCTTTTCCGCCTCCTCTGTGCCGTGGACCAGCTTGGTCAGCTCAAAGGCCAGGATTTCCTTGGCCCGGTTCAGCTGGCTGCCCTCCCACTTGTCCATGGCGTCAATCTCCTCCAGAGGCAGGAAGGTCAGCATCCGGATGCACTTGAGCACGTCGGCGTCTCCCACGTTCCGCCAGTACTGGTAGAAGTCGAAGGGGCTGGTCCTGGCGGGGTCCAGCCACACCGCGCCGCTGGCGGTCTTGCCCATCTTCTTGCCCTCGGAGTTCAGGAGCAGGGTGATGGTCATGGCATAGGCGTCCTTCCCCAGCTTCCGGCGAATCAGCTCCGTGCCTCCCAGCATATTGCTCCACTGGTCGTCGCCGCCGAACTGCATGTTGCAGCCCAGGGTCTGGAACATATGATAGAAGTCGTAGGACTGCATAATCATATAGTTGAATTCCAGGAAGCTGAGGCCTTTTTCCATCCGCTGTTTATAGCACTCCGCCCGGAGCATGTTATTCACGGAGAAGCAGGCCCCCACCTCCCGCAGCAGCTCCACATAGTTCAGCTTCATCAGCCAGTCGGCGTTGTTGACCATAATGGCCTTGTCGTCCCCAAACTCAATGAACCGCTCCATCTGTTTTTTGAAGCAGGCACAATTGTGAGCGATGGTCTCCGTGGTCATCATCTGCCGCATGTCGGACCGGCCGGAGGGGTCTCCCACCATGCCGGTGCCGCCGCCAATCAGGGCGATGGGCCGGTTTCCGGCCATTTGCAGCCGCTTCATCAGGCACAGCGCCATGAAATGTCCCACATGGAGGCTGTCCGCCGTGGGATCAAAGCCGATATAGAATACAGCCTTCCCGTTGTTCACCAGCTCCCGGATTTCCTCCTCGTCCGTGACCTGGGCAATCAGGCCCCGGGCCCTCAGCTCTTCGTAAATCTGCATGTTAATTGCTCCTTCCAAATACGTTTCCGGACAGAAAAAGCCCCCTGTCCCAAGGGACAGAGGGCGAATACATTCGCGGTACCACCTCTGCTTCGCCGCCTCCTCGCGAAAGCGGCCTCAGGCCGTGCCAGCACACGGCAGCGCGGTAACGGGCGCACCCGGTGCGCGCCTACTGGGGTTGGACACAATCCCGTTCGGGCGCCGGCTCCGAGGGGTATTCGCCGCCTGCCTCCCTCCCCCTTTCACCGGACGGGGGCTCTCTTTGCGGAGGGCCTGGCGGGTACTGGGCCTCTTCATCGCTGTACGTGAGGTATTCTATCAGAGGATTCCCCTCTTGTCAACCAAAATCGTGCCGGCTTCTGCCTCCGGCCTCACAAAGCGGCAGACGTTCTTCATCCGGTTCCCCACAGGATTGCAAGAGAATTCGCCGCTGTCATTGCCAAACCGGTTTTTTGATTTTCTTCCTAGTTTTCCCAGTCCGCCCGCCCCGTGCTTTTGGACATATAAAAAGGCGGAGGGAAATACCCTCCGCCTTGACGGCGTCACGCCCGAGGGGCCTGAAGCCCGAAAACCCGGACCCGCCCCTGACGCATGCGCTGGAAGCTGGTGGTGGTCACGCGGCCATCCACCCACCGGTAGTGGAGGCGGGCGCTTCCACTGTCCAGGCAGCGCTCCAGAGCGGAACGGCAGTGCTGAATATAAAGGAGCTCGTCAATGATACCCCGCTCCTGGTCCACCTCGGCCCCGTACTCAGGGCAGGGCAAGGCGTCGAAGGAGGTCATGCGGCCCACGGAACGGCTCAGCCGCTCGGCGCAGCTGTTGGCATTCTGCCGCAGCTGCTCCCGCAGGCGCTGACGGGGGAGGATCTGGGGCCGCTCGGTGTTCCTGGAGCCATTGGGGTTGTGAGTGTTCTGATTCTTCATGATTGTGTCCGCCTTTCAAAAGTAATTTTGGTTGACCTGTGAGCACACAAAAAAGGATATAGTATCCCCCTGCGCTTCACAGTCATCTACATCCCAAAACATATCACATATTCAAAATTACTTTTTTCAGCTTTTTGACCTTTGCCTGATTTTGCCTGGCCTCTCAGCGGACAAACAATACTCCTTCCCTAGAGTGAGAAAATGATACCACAAACCGGCAGGTTTGTCAATGCCTTCTTCCATCTTTTTCGCAAATTGCTCTCCTTCACCGGAGTCTCGACCAAAAGCGCCCCGCAGTGACAAGTATCCTCCTCCCGTTTACCAGGAGCACATTTGTACAGGAGGACTTCGCCCAAAAGATGAAATCCCCCTGCAAATTGGTATTTATAGCTTTCTAATGGGAAAAAACATATAGCCTTTCCCCGTCTGCGGACAAGTAAAATCGTGGACTGCCCCCACCAATGAAACAGAATGATCTTTCAGGCATTTTATCGTTTTTGAAAAGGTATCATCATCTTCACATTTTACATAAGAACCTGTATTCATAGCCGGGGGGTGCCGGATGGGCGAGGATTTTTCTCGTCAGACAAGGAGATTTTCCGTAGCCATACTGACGTATGGCAAGGGAAATCGACGCAGTATGGTGGGAAAAAGACCGGCCAGACGGCGTGCAGTGGTTGTGAATACAGGTTCTAAATATTCATAGCCAGGAATCACCCACTTGGTCCAACCGCTGGGAACTTCCGCGTCATCCCGGCATTCTACTCCGGCAAGGTAAAGACCTTTTTTGAAATCTTCCCACGGATAGAATGAATGCGAAAAATCAGACATAGCTCCCCATATGCCGATGATATTTCCCTTTTCATCTTTTTTAGCTAAATGCTCAACTTCTCCAAAATGAGAATTTGCATCCATCCATAATCTTTGAATAAAACCTTCTCCGTCTAAGGTTGAACCCTCTTTCCCTATCACAACAAAAGCTTCCTTTATGCACTTTTCAACCTTCATATTCCCCTCCACAAATCGGGATTTCTTGAAAAAGTATACCATCACACCGAACCATGTTCAACTCCTTTTTATAGTCCCTGACAGCGCACACAATACGCCGGCATATCAAGGCGGAGCCGCCCTGGAGGGCGAACGATATCCACAGGCCATACCGCCACCATCCGATGGCAATGTAGAGTAAGTGCACACGTCACGGAATGCCGGCAAAGAGAACGGAGCGCCCGGGGCATCCCCGGACACTCCCGCTTCGCCTCCCTCCTACCGGTCGATCACCGTCTTTTAGGCCTGTGTCATTCTGCCGCAAACAAATAGGAACCCCCCGGCAAAGCCGGGGGTTCTTCATAGACGGGCAAAGCCCTATGTTACCAGCGAGCGCGTCCCGTCGCGCAAGTACGGTCTGACAGCCGCGAGAGCTCTGCTACTTGCCGCCCGTAAACGGGCTCAGAAATTTCCCATCGTCAGTTGTTCTCCTGCCTTGTCTTCATCCAACTGGTGCTGGATATACTCT
>ERZ808051.169-NODE-169-length-86112-cov-5.668368_pt1 | contig 86112 bp, 97 predicted proteins | sample MGYA00380199_ERZ808051 | MGnify/ENA primary metagenome ERZ808051 (study PRJEB31490, sample SAMN06133391) | mouse gut metagenome | isolation source: J11 | host: mice | place: China: Chengdu | collected 2015-05 ... | reverse complement strand
ATTTAGAGTGAAAAATGCTTATGAAAACAAGTTTTCAACGCTTTTTTCGCTCTAAATCTTCGCATGGCTGAACTGTTACGAAATTATTAATGAATATGAGGAAATTGTGCAGGAAATGATTGACAGAAAACAAGGGCATATCAATAGAGCAATTTTAAGCCCTCTAATCAAGGTTATGGAGATTATCGAACCTGTTACTCATGTCGAAATATGCCGTGACCCCGATGATAATAAATTTCTGGAATGTGCAAAAGATTCCTACGCATTATATATCGTCAGCGGAGATAACGATCTCCTCGTAATAGAGAAGTATGAAAATATTCAAATTATAACAGCAAAGAATTTTTGCGAGAAATATTTTTTAGGGAAACGCTGATTAAAGCGTTTCCCGTGCCGAATTTGCGCCGCGAAGCGGCAAATTCCTTTGCAAATTCGTGTGCCTCCGCCGGAGGCTCTAAGGAAATGCTGATTTAATCAGCATTTCCTTAGAATAACGAAACAAATCTGGTAACAGAAATGTGAAAGTACTGACGAAGTTTCTGCCTCAGATGAATACGATACCCTCAGATGCACTCCAAATGCCTATGGCAGGTCTGGTCTTCTTCGGCAAAGTGCTGATGGAGAGTGTCATTCAGGGTCATGGTGCTGTGGGCTATGCGGGGGGCCTGATTCCCCCGCCCGATTTATCTTCTGTATATTCTGTCATTCTCAGTGCTCAGACTTAAGCCCCGCGCCACACATGGGAATCAGTGTATCCGGAGTCCGTCCATGCTCTTTTACATAGGCCAGATATGCCGCATAAGTTCCCGCCGTCGTATGCTCACAGAATACCCCCTTCTTTGCCAGGGCTTCCCTGGCTTTAAGGATTCCATCCTCCGGCACCGTCTGCATTTCAATCCCATACTTATAGATATACTCCAGAATTTCCTTCCCACGCATGGGCTCGGCAATGGCGATTCCCTCCGCAATGGTAGGGACGGAACAAATCGCTTCCGGCTCCTTCTTTCCCTTCTTCCAGGCCTCCACCAGGGGATTGCACCGCTCGCTCTGTACAGCCACCACCTTTGGCATCCGGTCAATGACACCGCTTTTAAGGAGATGCTCCAGTCCCTTCATCACGCCAAGAAACAGGGTTCCGTTGCCTGTGGGGATAAAAATGTGCTCCGGAATCCTGTGAAGCTGCTCAAACACCTCATAAATATATGTTTTAGTACCCTCATAAAAGAACGGATTATACACATGGCTGGCATAGTAAATCCCCTCCTCCTCCACCTTCCGGCGGCAGGCGGCCGCGCAGGCCTCCCTGTTTCCCGGGATCACATGTACCGAAGCGCCGTGGGACCGGATCATCGTGATTTTTTTCGGAGAGGTTCCCTCCGGCACAAAAATTTCACATGAAATCCCGGCCTTTCCGCAGTAAGCCGCCACGCTGTTTCCTGCGTTTCCGCTGGAATCCTGCACCACCTGTTTTACGCCGATAGCCTTACAGTGGGCTGCTAAAACAACGGCTCCCCTGTCCTTAAACGATAAGGTCGGCATAAAATAATCCATTTTAAGAAGCACGTCTTCATCCAGAGGCACCACCGGAGTCATTCCCTCTCCCATGGTGATCTCCTTCCATGTATCTCCCTCCAGAGCCAAAAACGCCCGGTACCGGAACAGCCCCCAAATATCCCGGTCCACTTTTTCCAGATCAAATTTCGGCGGTTCACAGGAAAGTTTCCACAAACCTCCACAGAGGCATTTTGCTTTTTTTGTGGTTACCGGCTCCCTGCGTCCGCATTCCGAACAAATATATTCCATTTTCCTGTCCACCTTTCCATGAGCGGGCCTGTGCTCAGACGTTCTCGATAATTTCCGCCGCCTTCATCCCGCGGTTCACAATATACTGATATTCTTCGGACATCTCCGGAAGCTTTGATAAATCCGGCTCTCTGTTTTCAAGGAATGCCCCGGAAATCTGAAACATCAGCGCTTCCCCATAGGCGTGCTCATCCATGTTTTCTTCCGAAAGCACCTCCCCCTGGAATTTCATATCTTCTGTATCCTCTTCCTGACCCAGAGCCATATGAGTCAGGGTTTCCAGTATAATAACAAAATGCTCCTCATCCCAGGCAGACAGATACATGCATTTGCAAAGCCCCTTTGTAAAAAACGGATAATTTGCATAACAATCCAAAAGCTCATGAAACCGCGTCCTGTGGCCGGAATTTTCAAACATGCCGGCATTTTCCAGCGCCATAAAGCAGGCATCTTTCCATAACATAAAAATTCTCCCTTCTTTTAAAGCAACCGTCCAGATAATCCTTAAACAATTACTTTATAAACGCATTATACTCATTTGAAGAGACAGGCAAGTCTCATCCCGCGCAGATCGTTTTATCCTTTCTTTGTTTGCTTCATTTGAAGCAGACGCAGAGAAATATACATTGTAAACTAACATTGGCACAATTATGAAAGAGCTTCGGAGGTACAGAGGCTTGCCACGGCAGGCAAATTTTTCACCACTATTTTACCCCGGCTGGTGGATATCAGGCCCTGGCCACGAAGCTTTGTCAGTTCGCGTGTGATTTGAACTCTGCTGAGGCCCAGGAGTTCCGCCAGTTTATCCTGTGTTATGTCAATCACAAGACCGGAATTGGAGGGTTGATTTACTGTGAACAAATAAAGCAGGTTGCACACTTTAATGAGAGATGGGTTGTATTCCTGATGGATCGTTTCAAAAAGGAAACGATTGATATACATGGAGTACCAATTTACTACCTGTTCACTGAGCGCCGTATTGGATTCAAACATTTTCTGAAATTGCAGAACAGTGAATTCCAAAACTTTCATTTCTGATAATGCAACGGTAATCAAAGAAAGTTCGATTTTATAATCATTCTGACGATAACCGGGAAAAACCGTACCCGCGCCATGAAAACTGATAATTTTTCTTCGGCCATTTTCATGATCCGCGTAGTGGATAGCTGCTCCAGAAATAATGTAGTGTATCACTTCATATGGCTGACCCGGCTTCCAGAGATACTCTCCGCTGTGAAAGGTACGCTTAATATGCGGTTGTGACAAAAAGTAATCATAAAACGGGCGAAAATCATCGGCAAAGTAGTATCTTGGCAGCAGCATGGTATCACCTCACAACACCTCGGTTTGTCTTCTATTTTATCACTTTCAGTGCCTTTTTTCAACTATACCTTGACAGGAGGAAAATGATGATATGAAAATTGTTGTTATCACCGGAAGCCCGCACAAGAATGGAACATCTGCATTGCTGGCAGATGAGTTCATTCGCGGGGCAGGGGAAAACGGACATGAAGTTTTCCGCTTTGATACTGCTTTTGAGTGTGTTCATCCCTGCATTGGATGTGATGCCTGTGAAACTGGCAGGAAGCCCTGTGTATTCAAGGATTGCATGACAGAGTTGTATCCGAAGTTGAAAGAGTCGGACATGGTGGTATTTGTTTCTCCTCTGTACTATCATGGCTTATCCTCGCAGATCAAAATGGCGATTGACCGTTTTCATGGAATAGATGACCACCTGCGCGGTGCGGACAAAAGAGCCATGTTGATCGTAACGGCTGCGGATACTGCTCCTTCTGTAATGAATGGAGCTGTCGGGACATATCGCGAAACTTTGCGATATCTGGGCTGGAAGGATGCCGGAATGCTGCTGGCATATGGATGCTATACAAGAGCGGATATTGAAAAGACAGACTATCCGCATAAAGCTTATGAATTGGGAAAGCGAGTGAAAAATGATGGAGTTGCTGAATAAGCCGCTGATAATATGCGGTAAAGAAATCAAAAACCGGGTCGTTGTCCCTGCTATGTCGGACTTTGGAACAGTCGCGCCAGATGGGTTCATCCGGCAGAGCCATATTGATCGTTATGGAGCATATGCCAAAGGCGGCGCAGGGCTGATTATTATAGAAGCCTGCTCTGTGGTGCAAATGCCGGAAAACCGCGATACAGTTGTTTTAGAGCATGACGGCTGCATTCCCGGCATGAAACGGCTTGCAGATGTGATCCATCAATACCAGGCCATCTCGTTAGTACAGATCATGCTCACCGGGCTGTCGACAATGCAGGAAAACAGGATTGCAGAGATCAGCAGAGAGGATTTTCTGAGGTATCGTGCTGCATTTATTTCGGCGGCTGTCCGCTGCCAAAAGGCTGGCTTCGATGGCGTTGAACTCCATGCCGCCCATGGAATGTATTTGAATCAGGTTATTGAGGCAAGCGACAGGAGTGATGAATACAGCGGTTGTTTTGAAAACCGCATTCGTCTCCTTTCCGAATTGATACAGGAAATCAAAAAATGCTGTGGATCTCAGTTTATTGTAGCAGTGCGCTTTGGGAACGCAGACATAAAAGAACTTTTGCACACTGCTCAGGCGATTGAGCAATCGGGCGGCGATTTGCTGGATGTTTCCACCGGTATGGGCAGGTATACCGCTCCGGCTGATTTTCCTTTTGACAGCAAGATCTACGCTGCCTCGTTGGTTAAAAAAGAGGCTCGCATTCCAGTAATCGGTGTGGGAAACATCGCAACAGGGCAACAAGCAGAAAAGATATTAGCTGCCAGTTACAGTGATTTGATTGCCGTTGGCCGGGGGCATCTCTGCGACCCTGTCTGGGCGCAAAAGGTGTTCTCGGGAAAAGACCCGATTCCATGCCGCCATTGCACACATTGCCTGTGGTATGTTGATGGCAGAAAGTGTCCGGCAAGATTAGAAAGGAGATGAAGCAAAAAGTGGAAATCGAAACAATTCGATCCAACTTTATCCGCAAAGGATTTGATTTTCAATACTTTTGCGGCAAAGAGGAGGCTGCAAAATATCTTCTTAAAAACATTTCAGGGAAAACAGTGGGAATAGGCGGATCAATGACGCTGGTTGAGCTTGGTCTTTATGAAAAGCTCCAGCAAAACAATCAGGTGTTTCGTCATTGGGAACAAGGGTCGGAGGGCGCCCACAGAGCGTCCCGGGCCGAAATCTATCTCTGCTCTGCCAATGGTCTTTCTGAAAAAGGAGATATTGTCAATATTGACGGCGGCGGCAATCGAACAGCGTCTACGATGTACGGTCATGACGCTGTGTATCTCGTATGTGGCATCAATAAACTTGCCCCTGATTTCGAATCTGCGCTTTATCGCGCCCGTAATATTGCGTGTCCTTTGAATGCACGCAGACTGAAAGTCAATACGCCATGTGCGAAAGGCGATACACTCAAATGTTATGACTGTTCATCGCCAGAACGGATATGTGCAGCAGTAGCCTGGCTTATGAAAAAGCCAAACAGCATCCGAAAAATGGAGATCATCCTGATTGGAGAAAAGCTGGGATTCTAAAAAATATGGGGAAATAGATATGCTGCATAAATGCAAAGATCGGAGGCTCTCCCCAATGTTGAACAAGTGGAGCCACGATTGGACAAAGGCCGGGCAGAGATATTCGTGCCAGATCGTATCATCCCGGAAGACTCTGTCTTAGTTAAAACGGTGGTGGCGCAGGGCGATTACTCTGTAATAGGCATCGACTAATATCTTTTCATGGAAATATATTTATGAAATACGCGAAAGAACCTATACAAAACCCCAACATGGATTTGGCGTCGTGGGGGTGTGGATTGGATTTCCAGTGAGAATTGATATGACTGAAAAAAAGAAAGGAAGATCACAATGAAGTACAATGTGAAAATTACAGTGGTGAAAAGAGAATATTACCAGGATTTAGCTGACCGTTTCCTGGTAAATCCACAAACAGGAAAATGCTCCATCTTTCAGGATGGGCAGGAGTTCCTTGTCACCCCCGAAAACTACAACCGTTTTCCTTATGAACACCATTTTTGTCAGGGTGCATGGGATGTCATCAAAATTAAGGTCTATGCCGCCCTTCAGGGAGGAACCTTCTACTGGGAGGGCTGGATCAGGGACCGTAACGAGCAGATACTTTGCTGTGATGATGGAGTGCGGCCGGTGGTGTTTTTGCTGGAACGCATACCAGTGGAGGTGTAAAGATGCGAGTTTTAATCATCAATGGAAGCCCCCGGCGAAACGGTAATACGTTTGCCGCTTTGAGCGTAGTTGACAAAACGCTGTCTGCACAGGGCATCGAAACTGAGTGGTTTCAGCTTGGGAATGGGGTTGTAAGAGGATGTGTCAGTTGCGGCGGGTGCATAGGTACAAACCGCTGCGTCTTTCAGGATGATCCCTGTAACTATTTGATTGAAAGGATTTTAGCTTCAGATGGTCTTATTATAGGCAGCCCCGTCTACTTTGCGGGACCAAATGGTGCGCTGTGCGCTCTGCTGGACCGCGTATTTTATGCCACCTGTACCCGAAGCCAGATGTTCAGAGGGAAACCCGCTGCCGCATTGGTTACTTGCGCCTGGACGGGCGGCACAGCAGCGCTGGACCGGCTGCACCGTTATTTTGTCCCCTGCCAGATGCCAGTTGTCACAAGTGGCGATTATACTGTTTTTCAAGGCGATTCTGTCAAAAATGGGGATTCACGTGCATTAGAATTGCTGACCTCTTTGGGAAAGAATATGACCGCCATTCTAAACACGGGTAACTCCCGTTAAAAGAACCCATAGCGTATCCGCATCTCCCTGCTACCGGCGGCTGATGAGAGGCAGCCGCTATGAAATGCAAAACATATCTTCTGCAGAGCCTGCGTCTTTGTGTCTGTACTGGCTGAAAAATCCTGCATGTATTCGCGATTCAGAAGCTGCACGGCATTCTGTATCTTTTCAAATATTTTTTCTTCCCGCTTCCCGACAGATTTTTCACACAAAGGTATAAACATCATCGCAGGCCTTGCCCTGTTTGTCACGTTTTCTTTCCTCTATTTTTCAAAAATCTGCCGGAACTCCCTGATCTGGCTTCGTCCGATGGGAAGGCACTCCTTCTCATAATGCTTAAGCCGCACACAGTATCCGTTATTGTAACTGACCTGCATCTCCATCACATAGTCCAGATTAATCAGATAGCTTTTATGGATTCTGTAAAACCGGCATTTTCTCAGATTCAGCTCATAATTATTCAGTGACTCATTCTGAAGATAAAAGCTTCCGTCGGCCATATGAATCTTACAGGAGCGTTTTTCTGTCTCTATGTACACAATCTTTGCCACATCCAGAACCTGAAAGCTGGTTCCGGTGTTCACCATGATTTTATTAATCTCCCATTCCGCCGGCGTCTGCTTTTCCCTTGTCTGTTCTTTCAGCCGTTCCATGGTCTTTTTTACCCGCTCATAGTCAAAGGGTTTCAAAAGATAATCGGCGGCCCCGATCTCAAAGGCTTTTACTGCATAATCACGAAACGCTGTGGCAAATATGATCCGGGTGTCCGGACATTTCGTTTTCAGCATGGAGGCCATGGTAGTGCCGTTCATGCCTCCCAGATTGATATCCACAAAACACACATCGAACTGGTTCTTCTCCAGAATTTTCAAAAACTCCTCGCTGCTATCTGCCTCTGTGATCTCCGCCTCCGGCTCACACTGGCTGATTAAATACTTAAGCTCACTTCTCGCCGGGCGCTCGTCATCCACAATCGCAATCCTCATGATATTTCACCTCCTGATGGGGAATATTCATCCTCACATTGGTTCCGGTCTCGCCGGAAACAATCTGAAGCCCATATCCCTTTCCATAAATGCTCACCAGACGCTTCTGTACATTCATAAGTCCGATTCCCGTATGCTCCACCTTTTCTCCCCCGTAAAGGCTCTGGATAATCCGGTAATCCATTCCCGGCCCGTTGTCTATGACATCAATCCGTGTACTCTTTTCCTCCCGTTTCACCTGCACCGTAACCTTTCCCACGCCCCGCTCCCGCTTCATGGCCCCGTGATGGATGGCATTTTCCACAATGGGCTGTAAAATCAAGTTGGGAACGCAGCAGGTCAGATCCCCGGCCCTGGCACATATTTTCACCGAAAGCCGGTCCTCAAACCTGGCCTCCTCCAGCATAGTATAGGCCTTCACATGCTCAAGCTCTGTATCCAGCGTCACCATATAGTCAATATCTTCCAGGGTGTTTCTGAAATAGGAGCTTAAAGCCAGCAAAAGCTCCCTTGCTTTCTCCGGCTTTTCCCTGCAAAAACAGGAAATGGTATTTAAAGAATTAAAAAGGAAATGCGGATTGATCTGGGACTGGAGCGTTGTGATTTCCGCCTTCCGTAAAGCTTCCTTCTGCTCCTCCATGGCCACCAGCCTGATCTGCGTGGCAAAGTAATTGGCAAGTCCCGTCACAAACTCAATGTCTGCCCGATAGGAATAAGCGTTCTTTTTTACTAACATCACCAGAGCCGTCACCTGGTTGTCATCTCCGATTATCGGAGCAGAAATGACTACATGATTCTGATACAGGGGATAAAACCCATCCTCCGGCAGGGGAATTTTGCTGATTCTCGTTGTCTTATACGTTTTGGTGGCGGAAAGAAGCCTTGGGTAGTTGTTCTCTGTCAGAACAATGGAGCGGAAGGCGCTGCTGCACCCCAGAAAATCCATCCCCCGAATCAGCGCCACTCCCTGGCAATGATACTCTTCCATTATAATGTCAATAATTTTCTGTATGTTTTCTCTTCCCTTATTCACCCTGGCCAGATAGGGAGCGCACCGCTCTGCGGTACGCATAGCCAGGGACACTTTGGAAGCCACCTTTAAGTCTTCCGTGTTGAAAATCGACTTAAATACATTAAAGAAGATCACCATGCCTACCGAGTTGATAATCACCATGGGAACAATGACCACCTCCACAATATTTAAAGCCTCTGCAAAGGGTTTTGTGAGGAGCAGAATCATGGCTACATGAATCAGCTCGGAAAGAAACGTAATTCCTAAAAGAAACCCGTTGGAATACTGCCGGTTTCCTTTTTTCCTGTACCCGACCACACAGCCGATCACGCCGTGAATCATGGCGGACAAAACACAGGCAATCGTGGAAATCCGCTCCGGAAAAATAACATACCTGTGTATGCAGGCAATCACTGTGGTCACAATTCCGGAAACCGGGCCGCCCAAAAAACCTGCGGACAGGACGCCGATCACACGGGCGTTGGGAAGTGCGCCTGTCACCTGAATCCCTATATAGTCAGAAATAACGCAGAAAGCGCCGAAGATCATTCCCAGAACCAGCTTTTCACAAATGTTCCTGATTCTGGCATCCTCCTCTTCCCGCTCTGTTGTCTCCTCGTTTAACAGAAGTCTCTGGATAAATCCCATTTTGGTCATAAGAAAGGCCAGAACCACCAAAAGACAGATATTAAAGCAGATACTGTAAATCACCTCAAAGATCATACGCATCCTCCACAGCAAAACCTGTTTGAATAATCAAAGAGGCCACTGCAGTCCATTCCCTGCAGCAGCCTCTTTGCTCATGCCTATGCTGCTATTGTAGCACTTTTTTTCGCTGTTGTCTTCTGGAAAATGACAATACAAACAAAAATTGCAATTCCGATGATATCGGTTGTCAGCCCGCTGTCAATCAAAAGGTACGCACCGATCAGCCCCACAATTCTGAGAACCACATTAACCTTTCCAAACAGGAAGCCTTCCACTGCAACGCTGATTAAGAATACACCGACAGCCGCGGTAATGGCAACCTGAACGGCCTTTGCAATGGGAGTGTCCAGAAGCAGCAAATCTGTATTATAGACAAACATATACGGTAAGATAAATCCTGCCAGAGCAAGCTTTACGGAAGCCCATCCTGTCTTCATGGGACTGCCGCCCGCAATACCTGCCGCTGCGAAGGCTGCCAGGGCAACCGGCGGAGTCAGGTTTGCAAACATTGCAAAGTAGAAGCAGAACATGTGAGCTACCAGGGCCGGGATACCAAGCTGTACCAGAGCCGGAGCCGCAATGGTGGAGGTAATAATATAGGATGGGATACTGGGAAGGCCCATTCCTAAGATCATACATGTTACCATCGTAAATACCAGTGTAAACATCAGGCTCTTGCCGCCGATGCTTATGATGGTATTGGCCATATTAAGAGCAAAGCCTGTGATGGAACAGGAACCGACAATGATTCCCACGCAGGCGCAGGCAATGGCCACAGATACGGTGGATTTCGCGCTGGCCACCATGGCATCCAGAATATCCTGAAAGCTCATGCGTGTGTTCTTCCTGCACTCGGCGACGATGATCGTAAATACGATGGTATAGAACGCCGCCATGATAACGGTCTTTCCGGAAAAGAACAGCATGTATACCAGGAAAATAATCGGAAGGGCCAGGTGGCCATACTCCTTCATAACCTGGGACATCTTCGGAAGCTGGTCCTTGGGGGTTCCCTTCATTCCGACTTTTTCCGCCCTCATCTGAATCTGGAACAGAATGCCCATATAATAAATCACAGCCGGGAGAATGGCGGAAACAAGAAGCTCATTGTATTTCATTCCAAGGGTATCCGCCATGATGAAGGCAGCGGCGCCCATGACCGGCGGCATAAGCTGTCCGCCGACGGAGCCGGTCGCCACAACAGCGCCTGCAAATTCATCGTCATAACCGGATTTTTTCATAAGCGGAATCGTGAAGGAGCCTGTGGTCACTACCACGGCGACGGCCGCACCGTTGATCATACCTAAAAGGCCTGAGGCAACAACGGCCACCTTCGCGGGGCCGCCCTTGGTGCCGCCCGCGATGGCATTGGCGAAATCGTTGAAGAACTGGCCCATGCCGCATTTATTCATGATTTCGCCGAAGGCGATGAACAGGAAAATATATGTGGACGCCACGTTGACCGACGACCCGTATATACCCTCTGTATTGGAGAAGAAATGGCTCATTAATTTCTGCCAGGTATATCCTCTGTGTAAGAAGATGCCGGGAATGTCAATGGGGATCAGCCCCTGCTTGGTTCCCATTAAGCTGTACAGCATGAAAATAACGGCGATAATCGGAAGAGCCATACCGCAGACGCGGCGGGTTGCTTCCAGAACAATTAAAGTTAAAATGGTGCCGATAATCACATCCATGTTGTTGGGTTTTCCGGCCCGGTTGATGATGTTGAAATAATCCAGGCACATGTAAATCGGAACTGCGGCCGCCAGCACCATCAGTACATAATCGTACCATACAATGACCTTACGGCTGGCCTTTTTGGTAGCCGGATATAAGGCAAAGGCCAGAATCAGAATCATTCCCACATGGATGGAGCGGTGCTTTAAAGTCTCCGGCATATACAGGCCTGACGCGAAAACCAGGTGATATAAAGTAACCAGAATTGCAAATACCTGATATGCCTTCTTTAAAACCGGGGATCTGAATTTGCGGGTTTTGCTTTCTTTATCAAACTGCTCAAGGAGCTTTTCTTTCTCTTCCTCAGACATTTCTGTATCTGCGGCACTGAGAACAGGGTCTTTTAATTTCTCATTTTCACTCATTTTATTTCTCCTTCCCCTGTGCAAAACAGTCGTCAGTTACTTTTCTGATCCGTTCCGGACACGCAGCACCATCTTCACGTGATGGGGCATATCAGATCCCAGAAGAAGCACTTCTCCGTTGATTTTGATATTTTTTAACGCCGTCTGCGAATTGATCCAGTTAAACTGAGGGAATTCACTTTCAATATCATCCATATAGATCAGTCCGTCTTCATACCGGTAAGTACAGTCCATCTCTGCCGGAATCCCGGCTCCGAACCCTGCGACTGCAATCGTATGAAGAAGGAAGCTGCCGTCCTCCCTGATTTCGTAATACTCATACCAGGGAATATGTTCGAAGGAATGTTCCCACTGGAAAGAGAGCTCATCCCCGGTCTTCACAGGAATTTCTGCATAGACCTTTCCGGTTTCCAGCTCTTCCACCACCAGAATTTTTTTCTGCTGCCATGGAAACACGGCAGCAGAAACCACAATCAATATCACAAGTACCGGAACGATATATTTTCGTTTAGTTCTGAGGAGTCTCATAACCGTGATCCTTCCACCATCTGGCAGCGCCGTCATGAAGCGGGATCTTAACATCGTCTACGCCGAAAGAAATATCAATGTTTTTGTCGGCCGTGTTGTGGGATGCCTTGATAGTGGAAATACCATCGTCCGCAAAGATCACATCCAGCATATCGTATACCATATCATCGGACAGGTCCTTGTTTACCAGCATGATATTGTAAACGAATACGCTCTCCACATCCTCTTTATTGTTGTATGTATCGGCGGGAATGGTGCTTGCCGCGAAAAACGGATACTGCTCAATCAGTTTGTCCCTGCCTTCGCCGTCGATGGGAACGATTACCATATCATAGCTGAATGCCAGCTCGGAAACCGTTGCGTTGGGAAGACCGGAGGTAACAAATGCCGCGTCACACTGGCCGTTCTTCATCTGGTCAATGGCCTCGCCGTATGACAGATAGTCCACGTTGCTGTCCTCGTATGTCATTCCGTATGCTTCATAAATCATTCTTGCGTTTAACTCAACGCCGGAGTTCGGTGCGCCGACACCCACGCGTTTGCCCTTTAAGTCCTCAACGCTCTTGATTCCCGTACTTTCCACGGTTACAAGCTGTACGTAATTGGGCCACAGTCTCATCATAGCTCTTAAATCCGGCTCTGCGGTCTCAAATGCGCCGAAGCCCTCATAGGCCTGCATGACGGAATCCTGCATGGAAATGGCAATCTCCGCTTCCCCGTTTAAGATCAGGTTGATATTTTCAACGGATGCCCCTGTCGCCTGCGCGGAGGTCTTATAGCCCGCGTTTCCAAGGGCCGTTGCAAATGCTCCGCCGATGGGGTAATAGATACCGCTCGTCGGGCCGGTGGCCACCGTGACAAATTCTTTTGTACGGTCAATTTCCACCTTCGGTTCTGCTGCCTCTGCCGGCTTAGCATCATCTTTGGCTCCCCCGACGGCTGTGGTGGCTGCCCCTGTGGATGCTGCGGCCGTTGTCGCCGCATCCGTGCTTCCGGAGCTTCCACATGCAGTTAAAGATACCAGCACGGTGACTGAAAGAATAGCTGCTGCAATTTTTTTCATGCTTCTCATACTTACCTCTCCTTTGCCATTTTCATTGTTTCCATTTTGGTCGTTTCCATTTTGGTTGTTTTCATTGCAATTGCCTCAACCGTTTATAAAACCTTTTCATATGTTTTATAAACTTTTTATATTATGTGGCAATTTTAATATTTCCTTTATTTTTTCGCAACCAATCTTGTATGAAATGCACAAAATCACGCTTCAATGGTAAAATTTGACGCACAAACGACAACCTGAAATGAACACTTGCATTTTTTTCCTGCACACGGTATCATAGAGGGAGAAACAGTTCTCAGAAAGGGGACGGGACATGAATAAAAAAACCGTAGTTTTAAATGCTGCGAAGATGAATTACGACGGCCGGCTGGATCTCTCCGTACTGTCAGACGATGTAACGGTCTATGACGATACAGCGCCCGGGGAGCTTTTGGAGCGGATCCGGGACGCCGCTGTTGTTGTGACCAAGGAAATGCCTGTAAGCGGTGATCTGATCCGGCAGTTTCCGGAATCTGTAAAACTGCTCTGTGAAGCCGGGACCGGATACAACAATCTGGATATATCCGCCGCCCGTGAAATGGGAATCACCGTATGTAATATACCGGCATACAGCTCCAGCCGTGTGGCCCATACCGCCATCATGATGCTTTTGAACCTAAGCTCCTCCATGCAGATCCAGATGAAAATGCTGGCCCATGGAAACCATGATAACTTTACAAAAAATCTCCAGGTAAACCATGTGGAGGTCAATAAGAAAACCCTTGGAATCATCGGTGCCGGAAACATAGGGCGTGAAGTGATAAAAATTGCACAGGCCCTGGATATGAAGATTCTGGTTTACACCAGAACGCCGGGGGAGGACACCGGTTCTGTCCGCTATGTGGATCTTCCCACACTGCTTAAGGAAAGTGACTATGTCTCCCTGCACTGTCCCCTGACACCGCAGACCAGACATCTGATCAACCGGGAAACCTTAAGCTTAATGAAGCCCACCGCCTTTCTTATCAATACCTCCCGCGGTGCCCTGATTGACGAACCGGCCCTGATTGATGCCTTAAAACGCGGCATAATCGCCGGAGCCGGACTGGATGTACAGGAGACGGAGCCTCCGGCTTCCGATAATCCCCTCTATACTCTGGACAATGTAATCCTGACTCCTCATATGGGCTGGAAGGGGCTTGAGACCCGGAAACGCCTGGTGTCCATTCTGGCAGGAAACATTCACGCCTATTTTGACGGAAGCCCGGTTAATGTCGTAACTATATAAAAGTCTGAAACACAGCAAAGCCCTGTGTCAGAGATAAAAAAAGGAGGAACTATTCATGTTATTAATCAAAAACGGTACCCTGCACACAGCAGTATCCAAGGAACCGATTGTTGCTGACATCCTGGTTGACGGCGGGAAAATCGCAAAGATCGGTACAAATTTAAGCTCTGACGGAGCAGAAGTCGTAGACGCATCCGGAATGAATGTATATCCCGGTTTCGTTGAGGCTCACTGCCATATTGGTCTTGACGGTTATGGAATCGGTTATGAGGGTCAGGATTACAATGAATTAAATGATCCGGTGACTCCCCATCTTCGCGCCATCGACGGCATCAATCCTCTTGATCCCTGCATGACAATGGCTGCCAAGGCAGGCGTTACCTGTATGGCCACCGGTCCAGGCAGCTCCAATGCCATCGGCGGCACCTTTATTGCCATAAAGCCCCACGGAAAACGCGTTGACAATATGGTTGTAAAGAACCCCATCGCCATGAAATGTGCCTTTGGCGAGAATCCGAAACGCTGCTACCGTACCGGCACCATCACCAGCCGTATGACAACAGCCGCTTTGATCCGTGAAGCATTAAAGAAAGCTTCCGTCTACAAAGCAAAAGTAGAAGCCGCAGGTGATGATGCTTCCAAGCTTCCCGCTTACGACCAGAAGTCCGAAGCCCTGATTCCGGTTCTCAATAAGGAAATGCCCTTAAAGGCTCATGCCCATCAGGCCAATGATCTCTGCACCGCTCTTCGTATCGCAAAAGAGTTCGATCTTAACATCACTCTTGAGCATGTAACTGAGGGCCATCTGATCACAGAAGAGCTGGTAAAAGAAAACGTACCGCTGGCTGTCGGCCCCACCCTTGGACATGCCTCCAAGTTCGAGCTCCAGAACAAGACCTGGGAAACTCCGGGCATTCTTGCAAAAGCCGGCTGCCATGTTTCCATCATCACAGACGCTCCTGTTATTCCGCTTCATTATCTGCCCTTATGTGCAGGCATGGCTATGAAGGCCGGAATGGATGAATATGACGCTCTTCGCGCCATCACAATCCATCCGGCAGAGCATATCGGTATCGCCGACAGAGTTGGTTCCCTGGAAGAGGGCAAGGACGCCGATATCGTAGTGATGGACGGCACCCCGTTCACCGTAGAGGGTATTGTTAAGCACGTATTCATTAATGGCGAAGAAGTTTAAGCTTCAAGAGCCAAAAGCAAAACCCGGGGATTTAAAAATCCCCGGGCGTTTCATTTCATCCTTAATCCATCTCTTCAAAAATCGGTTCAATGGGGTCTCCATGCTTTTCATTTCCCACTGCCACTTCATTAATTTCAGTAAGGAGCCCTGAACTGTTCACTTTATACTTGTTTCCGTCTCTGTCCTTTACGGTTGTGTTCTTGGAAACACGGCCGGAGGTATTAACTACATAAGTATGATATCCTCCGCCGGAAGCCGGTAAGCTCACAAGAATATAGCGGCTGTCACTGTCTGCTTCCTGACGTTTTCCCATATAATAAAGGTAATTATTCTTTACGCCGGTCACACCGCGCCCCGCATACGTTCCCTCATTAAAATAGAAGGTGCTCTTGCTTCCGTCTCCCTCTTCCACTGTCCGTTTCCCTTTTAATGCGGTTTTGGAAGACTCATCAAAGTAATATGAAGTATATTCCCCTGTATCGCCGATCTCCACCTTATGAAGCCCCTTCACAGGATTTCCCTTCTGGTCGAACAGATAGTTCTTTCCGTCCACACGCACAAAATCATTGGTGGATGCTTCTCCGTGCTTCGGCCCGACCTTCGGAACTCCTTCCTTGTTAAAATAATACCAGACCACCGGCTCGTCCACGTTGTCCTGGAGTCGTTCCGGCGGCTCTAAAGACAGCCATCCGGAGATTGCGGAACCTAATGTGGTATTTTTAATCCCTTCCTCCGCGAAATATCTCCAGTCCTCAATGGAATCAGAGCTTGCCGTATCCGGCTCCCCTTCCATATAGACCCATCCTGTCTGCATCTGCCCCTTCTCATTAAAGCAATAATACTTTCCATCAATCCTGCTGACACGGTAATCTCCGCCGTCCCCTGTCTCAGGAGAATATTTTTTTCCGCTGGCGGCGAAATAATACCAGTACATTCCGTCATCGCTTTCCGGTCCGTACCCGTAATCGTCATCCTCATCGCTCTCAGGCGCCTCCAGATATCTCCAGCCGGTTTTCACGGCGCCGTCAGACCCCAGATAATAAATCCCGTCATCTGTCCATCCGGTCTGCATGATTCCCTCGGAATCAAACAGATAATTTTTTCCGTCGATTTTCTTCCAGCCATCCTTCACAAGCTTTCCGCTGTTTCCAAAGTAAAACCACTCCTGTTCCCCATTATCATCATAAAGAGGCTGGGTTTTTATCCATTTATTTGTAACCATAATGCCGTTGGCATCCACATAATATTCTCCGTCTGCCCAGCAGTTTATAGCCATCTCTCCGCTATTGTTAAGATAACGCCAGAGGTTGTCCGCTCCTTTTCTCCACTCTCCGGTCACGCGGTTCCCGTTATTATCCAGATAAATCCAGGTATTGTTGGACATGGACCAACCTTCCGCAGCGTAAGCATTCATCGTTAAAACTCCCAGACTCATTACGGCAGCCGCAGTCAGTATCTTCCAGTTCTTTCTCTTCATACATCCATCTCCTCATCACTGCGTCAATTTTTGTATACTCCTGTCGGGCATACTATGTTATCATTCACGGGGTATGGAAAACCGGGCAAACGCCCGATACTTCCTGCCCGCCGTAAGCGGGCAAGAAGATGCCCCCTGAAAAATAACCATACTACATCTGGGTTTATTCTACCAGCATACTATAAATAATTCAAGACAAATAATCTTTCAATTCTCTTACAATCCCCCCGTATCCCCACAGGCATAACCGTTCAGATAGCCTGAACCGTTACCCGCAGGCTCCATTTGACAGCCGCTTCCATATCACGTATAATGTCCACATGAGAAACCCGGGCGCGGACGGCGCCTGTTCAGGACAACAAAAAGTCTTAAATTAACAAAGAAAGTGACGGTATCAGACGATGTGGACAGCAGACGGATGGAACGACTATGAAATCATTGACTGCTCAGAGGGAGAGAAACTGGAACGCTGGGGAAAATATATTCTGGTGCGCCCGGATCCGCAGGTGATCTGGGACACAGAAAAGAAGGCCCCGCAGTGGAAAAGGAGGAATGCCCACTACCACAGGAGCCCAAAAGGCGGCGGGGAATGGGAATTTTTCAGTCTCCCGGAGCAATGGAGCATCCATTATAAAGACCTGACCTTCCAGCTCAAGCCCTTCAGCTTCAAGCATACAGGACTATTCCCGGAACAGGCGGCCAACTGGGACTGGTTCGGAGAAAAAATCCGTCAGGCAGGACGCCCCATAAAGGTTTTGAACCTGTTTGCATACACCGGAGGGGCAACACTTGCCGCTGCCAGGGCAGGCGCTTCTGTGACCCATGTGGACGCCTCCAGGGGTATGGTAACCTGGGCCAGAGAAAATGCAAAATCCAGCGGCCTGGAGAACGCTCCGATTCGCTGGATCATAGACGACTGTGTAAAATTCGCAGAGCGGGAAATCCGTCGGGGCAGTCACTACGACGCCATAATTATGGACCCGCCGTCATATGGCCGGGGTCCAAAAGGAGAAATCTGGAAAATCGAGGAGGCCATATTCCCGTTTATAAGGGTGTGCGAGAATCTTCTTTCCGCCAATCCTTTATTTTTCCTCATCAATTCCTATACCACCGGCCTGGCGCCCTCCGTCCTTACTTATATGCTTGGAACGACAGTACAGCAAAAACTGGGCGGTGTGGTACGATCCGATGAAATCGGCCTTCCCGTGACCGCCTCCGGCCTTGTGCTGCCCTGCGGCGCATCCGGGCGCTGGGAAGCGGACTGTTAAATATGAACTGTTACCAACACTTACATAAAGTTTCTTAACAGGCATTGTAGAATATTCTCTTCAATAGTATAATGAAACTGCATCGTAAAAATAGTAACAGTTCAGCCTTGCATCTTCTTGCCCGCGTACCGCGGACAAGAAGCGCCGGGCGTCCGCCCTATGAAGATTTAGGGTGAAAAATGCTTATGAAAACAAGTTTTCAACGCTTTTTTCGCTCTAAATCTTCGCATGGCTGAACTGTTACTGAAAATATCAGACAAAGGACATAATACATTATGAACATTATCATTGTGGGCTGCGGAAAGGTAGGGACAAGCCTTGCGGAACGTTTAAGCGCAGAAGGCCATGATCTTGTGATGGTGGATCTTTCCCCTGTAAAAGTGGAAGAAGTTTCCAATCGTTTCGACGCCATGGGAATTGTGGGAAACGGAGCCAGCTTCAATGTACAGCAGGAAGCGGGCGTGGAAGAAGCTGATCTCTTTATTGCTGTCACCGGAGAGGATGAGCTGAACCTCCTCTGCTGCCTGATGGCAAAAAAAAGCGGCCGTTGCCAGACCATCGCCCGTGTCCGGAATCCTCTGTACAGCAAGGAAATTCAGTTTATCCGGGAACAGCTTGGAATTTCCATGATTATTAATCCGGAACTTACGGCGGCCAGAGAAATTTTAAAACTCTTAAAATTTCCCTCTGCCATCAAAATTGACACTTTTGCCAAAGGACGTGTGGAACTTTTGCGGTTCCGTTTAAGGCCGGAAGTGGGCTTTGGCGGAAAAACCATTATGGAAATTATGAATCAGCTAAAAACCGACGTGCTGTTCTGCGCTGTGGAACGGGATTCTGAGGTCATCATCCCCAACGGAAGCTTTATTCTTCAGGACAGCGACACTCTTTCCATTGTTGGTTCCTTGCAGAGCACCGCTCAGTTTTTTGAAAAAATCGGCTACCGCTCTAAAAAAGTAAAAAACTCACTTATCATCGGAGGCGGAACCATCGCTCACTACCTGACTTTAGACCTTCTGAAAATCGGTTTCCGCGTCCGGATTATCGAACAGAAAAAGGAACGCTGCGACTATTTAAGTGAAATGCTTCCGGGCGCTGACATCATCCACGGCGATGCCAGCAACGAAAGCCTGTTGCTGGAAGAAGGACTCAGCTATGCGGATTCTTTCGTTGCCCTCACCGGACTGGACGAGGAAAATATTTTCCTGTCCCTGTTTGCAAAAAAACACTCCAACGCAAAGCTCATCGCCAAAGTGAACCGTATTTCATTTAATGACGTCATTGACAATTTTGATATCGGCAGCGTCGTTTACCCGAAATACTTAACGGCCGACTATATCTTACAGTATGTCCGTGCCCGCCAGAACTCCATCGGCAGCAATGTGGAAACTTTATATAAAATTCTGGACGGACGTGCCGAAGCCCTGGAATTTTCCATTAAGGAGGCATCCTCTGTCACCGACGTTCCCCTGATGAATCTTAACCTGAAGGATAATCTTCTGATCTGCTGCATCAACCGCAAGGGAACCATCCTGACCCCCCGTGGTCAAAATAAAATCAAGGTGGGAGATACCGTGATTGTGGTAACCACCAACCGCGGTCTCAGAGATATCCGTGACATACTAAAAAATTAAAGGAGCGTTTCCATGAATTATTCCATGATTTTTTACATCATTGGCTGGATTCTCAATGTGGAAGCGGCTCTTATGATCCCTTCCGTTGTTGTAGCCGCCATCTATCAGGAAAAAAGCGGTCTGGCCTTTGTGGCTGTCATCGCCTTCTGTCTGGTTCCTGGTTTTCTTTTGAAGAACCATCCTCCCCGCAATAAAGTCTTTTATGCGAAGGAGGGAGCTGTAACGGTTGCCTTAAGCTGGATTATCATGAGCCTCATGGGGGCCCTGCCTTTTGTATTATCCGGCACCATTCCAAATATTGTAGATGCCATGTTCGAAACGGTATCCGGCTTCACCACCACCGGCGCCAGTATTCTGACGGCCATTGAAGGGCTGCCTTACTGTATCCTTTTCTGGCGGAGCTTTACTCACTGGATCGGAGGTATGGGAGTTCTGGTTTTTCTGCTTTGCCTTCTCCCTCTTACAGGAGGCGGATATCATATGAACTTAATGAAGGCAGAAAGCCCGGGGCCCTCCGTAAGCAAGCTGGTTCCCAAAGTACAGGCCACAGCCAAAATCCTGTATGGTCTTTACCTTTTTCTTTCCGTTGTGGAGTTTGTGCTCCTGATAGCAGGAAAAATGCCGGTCTTTGATGCCCTCTGCACGACTTTCGGAACTGCCGGTACCGGAGGCTTTGGCATAAAAAATGACAGCATCAGCGGATATTCTACCTACCTTCAGGCTGTCATTACTGTCTTCATGATTCTGTTTGGAGTCAATTTTAATGTATACTATCTTATTTACTTAAAGAAACCGAAGGAAATCCTTCACTGTGAGGAAGCAAAATGGTATCTGATTATCATTGCTGCCTCCACCCTGATTATTACCGGATTCATCCGGAATTCTTTTTCAACAATTGCCATGGCATTCCACCATGCGGCGTTTCAGGTGGGTTCCATCATCACCACCACCGGCTTTGCCACCGTGGATTTTAATCTGTGGCCAACCATACCCAAAACCATTCTGGTACTCCTTATGTTTATTGGAGCCTGCGCCGGAAGTACCGGTGGCGGAATGAAGGTATCCCGTGTTGTTCTTTTGTTCCGTGCCTTTAAATGTGAACTTTCCCGGTATCTTCATCCGCAGATTGTAAAAAAAGTCTATCTGGACGGGCGTGTGGTCGAACATGAGATACTGCGGTCTGTTTATATGTTTTTAATCGCCTATGTTCTGATCTTTGCCGGCTCCACCCTGTTAATCGGTGTGGACAATTATGATCTGACCACGAACTTTACAGCTGTGGCCGCCACTCTGAATAACATCGGACCCGGCCTTGAGCTGGTGGGACCCACTCAAAATTTTGCCCTTTTTTCAGGTTTTTCCAAGCTGGTTCTGATTTTTGACATGCTGGCAGGACGTCTGGAGATCTTCCCCATTCTCCTCCTCTTCACAAAGACCACATGGAAAAAATTCTAGTCAGAACCTTTTTCCCAAAAATAGCTTGAAATCCTGCCAACAACAATTTACAATATAATTGATCTTTACTTGTGACTGTAAGATACAAAACAGTTACATTTAATTGAGCACTCTTAATTTCAGATTGGAGGAACACAATGAATTGTGCCAGAAAAATTACAGATTCTTTATACTGGGTCGGTGTCAATGACAGAAAAATTGCCCTGTTTGAAAATGTATATCCGGTCCCCAGGGGAGTGTCTTACAACTCCTATTTATTAACAGACGAGAAATGTGCCTTGTTTGACACTGCTGATGCTGCATTTACTCACCATTTTTTAGAAAATATCCGTGGGGTTTTAAACAGCCGTCCCCTTGATTATCTGATTGTGAATCACATGGAGCCGGACCACTGCGCTTCCATTATTGACATCGTAAACTGCTATCCCGATGTTAAAATCGTCTGCACAGCCAAAGCTGCCGGTATCATGAAGCAGTTCTTTGACTTTGATGTGGACAAACATGTAATTTCCGTAAAGGAAGGAGACACCCTTTCTCTCGGTTCCCATGAGCTTACCTTTGTGATGGCTCCCATGGTACACTGGCCGGAGGTTATGGTATCCTATGAAAAGACAGAAAAGATTCTGTTTTCTGCCGATGCCTTCGGTTCTTTCGGTGCCATTGACGGAAACCTCTTCGCTGATGAAATTGATTATGAAAGTGTATGGCTTCCGGAAGCCAGGAGATACTATACCAATATTGTCGGAAAATTCGGCATGCAGGTACAGGCTTTACTAAAGAAAGCTTCCGGCCTGGATATTTCCATGATATGTCCGCTCCACAGCCTTGTGTGGAGAAAGAATATTCCGTGGCTCCTTGACAAATATTCAAAGTGGAGCTCCTATGAGCCGGAAGAAAAATCCGTGGTACTGGCCTACGCTTCCGTTTATGGCCACACGGAAAACGCCGTGGATATCCTGGCTGCGAAGCTGGCCGAAAAAGGAGTTGCCAGCCTTTCCGTTTATGATGTTTCTAAAACCCATCCGTCCTATATTATTGCCGATGCTTTCCGCTGCTCCAACCTGGTGTTTGCGTCCATTACCTATAATAATGGAATTTTCTGCAATATGGACACTCTGCTGCACCAGCTTGCGGCCCACAATCTTCAGAACCGTACCGTCGCTTTTATGGAAAACGGTACATGGGCCCCGGTATCCGGAAAGCATATGCGGGAAGCCCTCTCCTCTTTAAAGAATATCCGGGTCCTGGAAGAAAGCGTTACCATTAAATCTTCCTTAAAAGATGATCAGGAAGCTTCCATTTCTGCCATGGCAGATTCCATTTACCAGTCTTTAATCGGGTAGGGAAGATGCATCTTCCCCTGCCCGCTCCGGGCGCCTGTCAGCTCTGCTGACATATTTCTTTTTGACACCCGTGTGCATGATAAGAGGCCAAAGCCCTTTGCCCCTGGTATCATATTCTGGGAAATGGATCAAATATATCATATCTCTTAAATAAAGGAGGACAACAAAATGAAAAAATATGAATGTGAGGTTTGCGGTTACGTTTATGACGAGGCTGCCGGCGATCCCGACAACGGAATCGAACCGGGCACCAAGTGGGAAGACCTGCCTGAGGACTGGGTATGCCCCTTATGCTCCGTCGGCAAAGATCAGTTTAAAAAAATTTAATAAAGGGAAAAGGAATTATTACTATGAGGAATCAAGCAAATCAGAAAACACTTCAGATGATTGCAGATTTTTCCAACGCAAAAGGACCGTCCGGTTTTGAAGATGAGACGGTCCTCGCTGCCAGAAAGCATATTGGCAGCGGTTTTGATGTGGAAGAAGATTGTCTGAGAAATTTTTATATGTATCGGAAAAATAACACCGGAAACAAACCTGTGTTCATGCTGGACGCCCACAGCGACGAGGTAGGCTTCATGGTTCATTCCATCCGTCCCAACGGAACGCTTCGTTTCGTTGCCCTGGGCGGCTGGAACGTGGGTTCCTTAGCCTCCTCCAAAGTCCTGGTCCGCAATGCGGAGGGTAACTGGCTTCCCGGCATTATCGCCGCCAAGCCGGTTCATTTCATGAGCGCTTCCGAAAAATCCTCCTCTGGCGCCGCCGATATTTCTGCCCTTTCCATTGATATCGGGGCAGTGAACGCCCGGGACGCTGAGGAAAACTTTAAAATCCGCATTGGTGAACCTGTGGCCCCTGATGTGACCATGGAATACGATGAGCAGCATGATCTTATGTTCGGAAAGGCTTTTGACTGCCGGATTGGCTGTGCCGCCCTCATTGAGACTCTTCACCGCCTTCAGGATGAAAATCTGGATGTGGATCTGGTAGGAGTTCTCTCTTCCCAGGAAGAAATCGGAGAACGCGGTATCCATGTGGCTGTAAACCGTGTAAAACCGCAGATTGCCATCTGCTTTGAAGGCTGCCCTGCGGACGATACCTTTACAGAGCCCTATGCAGTTCAGACCGCCTTTAAAAAAGGTCCCATGCTCCGCTATATGGATAAATCCATTATCTGCAGCCCCAGATACCAGCGTTATTCCCTGGATCTGGCTAAGACCTTAAATATTCCGGCCCAGGCATCTGTACGGGAGGGCGGCGGCAACAACGGCGCTATCATTCACACCTCCCTGGACGGAATTCCAACGATTGTCATCGGAGTTCCGGTCCGTTACATCCATTCCGTCCACGGAATTGCCTCTTACTATGATTTCGAGGCAACCGTCCGTCTGGCCGTGGAAATTGTAAAATCCATGAACGAAGGTATTATTAACGGTTTTTAATTTAGGGAAGGGGGGGGTTTATGAAATATTCCATCGTATTCAGCAGTATGACAGGAAATACAGCCGCCCTTGCGGACCGGTTACATACTCTGCTTCCGGAAGAATCCTGCGTTTATTTCGGGGAAACATCCAGGGAGGCCCTGGATGCAGATGCAGATGTGGTTTTCGTCGGCTTCTGGACTGACAAAGGAAGCTGTGACTCCAAAACCCGCGTATTCTTAAAAAAGCTCAACGACAAAACCGTTGTCCTTTTTGGAACCGCCGGCCTGGGTTCCGCTCCCGGGTATTTTGAAGAAATCCTGAAGGCGGCTGCGGCCGATGTTCCGGTCAGCAACACTGTGATTCCCGGTTTCATGTGTCAGGGAAAAATGTCTCCGGAGGCCAAAGCAAAATTTGAAGCACATCTGGCCTCCAACCCTGATGATGCTGCCGTAAAAAAGATGCTGGCAGAGTATGATATTGCTGCCTGCCATCCCAACGAGGAGGATTTCAAGGCTCTGGATGCCTGGAGCCAGGCGTTTGTTTAACATTTCCCGTGATACATAAGACGAGGCTGCTGCAAAATAGCAGCCTCATCCGTTTTTTTCACGTCTCTGTTTATTTCACAAACTGTACCAAAATGCCTCCCAGCGTCAGCATCAGGGCCCCGCAGGATCTTGTGACGATCTGTGCAAAAGGAAGCAGCTCCATGCGGTGGGCACTGCTTAACACAGCAACATTTCCTGAACCGCCCATGTTGGTGGTGCACATTCCGGCTGCAATGGCAGATTCCAGAGGATAAAAACCCACAAATTTCCCCAAAACTGCCGCTGTCACCGTAATGACTGCAACAACAGCCACCACAGCCACCAGATAGAGCAGTGTCATGGTCTTTAAAATCGTATTCAGGTCAATCAATGTGAATCCGATTCCCGTGAGGGCCGCAGCCGTCCAGCTGTGAATGGCAAACTGTCCCCATTCTCTGGCCGCATCTTCCAGTTCTTCAGACATAACTCCCGTACCCTTAACCGCCACCACGGCAATGATCATCCAGGCATAGGTGGGAATGACATTCACACAGCGATGCAGAAGCGCTCCCAGCTGGTAGAAAGAAAAGGCAATAATCATACCTGTACAAAGAAGAGAAAAGGAGGGCTTCATGGGAGGTGTCTTTTTCACCGGCTTTCCGTCATTCACCAGCATCCCGTTTCCTGTAAGCTTTGGATGCTTTTGTCCGAAGTTATTTAAAAGGCCTCCAAATACAATGGCCACACAGTTTCCAAGCACCGTCGCAGGCGCCATTTTTGTAAGAACCGCTGAGGCATCTGTCTGAAGGGCCTGGGAATATATGCCGGATAAAGGCACCGTTCCCGCCGTCATGCCTCCGCTGGTCATTGGAATCCCAAGATAAAGAATCCCGTTAAAAAAACCGTCTTCCAGAAGGATTCCAAAAAGCCCGGAGGTCAGAATTCCGGCGAACAGAGAAATCAGGGCCACCGGGAGCAGCTTCACTGTGGCTCTGAGAAGAAGGCTTCTGTCAATATTGAAAAGACTTCCTGTGATCAGAGCCGCAATATAGAAAATCAGGAATCCGCTCTCATTGACAAAATAATCCATGGTTTCAAAGGTCTGTTCCGGAATCCATCCCAGGGCCTGTATCAGAGCAGCTCCAAGAATGCAGATCACCGAACCGCCCAGATACGTTTTCACCACGGGAATCGTATTCCCAATGGTATTTAACCCTTCCCCGATCACCATCAGCACCAGGAACGCAGGCACCAGGCTTTTGGGAATACACCCTGTGTATATGCACACGACTGTCACCAGAAAAACAATTCCGTACAGATACAGGGGAAGCCCCAGTATTTTTATGTCATATTTCTTCTCCATCATCCATTCCTCCAGACGGGCCTTTTCACTTTAAAAATAACTGTTCAGCTCCCCTCTGAACTGTCACTTTTAAAAGCTCCTCAAAGCATCGCTTCCATCATCCGTTGTCTTTTCTAAATGCTTTACGATTACATCATAGCCCGCCTTATCACTTACCTGCACATGGACCCGGTCTCCCACCTTATGTCCTAAAAGAGCCTTTCCCAGGGGGGACTCGGAGCTTATGAGGTTCTTTAAGGAATTTCCCCGGACTGTGGTTACAATTTTATAGGTTTCTGTCTCATCGTCATCCTCGAAATACACATCCACCGTATTATACAGGCCGATTTCATCCTCTCCGGACTCATCGGAAACCACCTTTGCGGTCTTTATCATCCTCTCCAGATATCTGATGCGGCTTTCATTCTTGTTCTTGTCCTTTTTCGCCGCGTAATATTCAAAATTCTCACTGAGGTCCCCCTGGGCTCTGGCCTCCTTCACGGCTTCAATGGCCTCCTTACGGACCACCAGCTTTCTATACTCAATTTCCTCCTCCATTTTCTTTATATCATTTTTCGTAAGTTCGTTATACATGTCATACCTCCCGTTTTCTTATTTCCTTATCTTAATACGAAAAATGCAGAAAATCAACCCGGCAATTTTGCTGTTCTGCCCATGCAAAAACACAACATTACCGTTCACAGGGCGGGGAAACCAGACGAAAACAGACATCAGGCTTGCCTGCAAGGCAGTTTTCGTCCGGTTTTCCACATCGGGTGGACGCCCGATGAACTGTTACCTGTAAATGTGACTTCATCACAGAATGATTTCCTTTTTTCCTGTAAAATCTCCTGTAAGAACAGCAAAAGGAGATTACTATGATAAAAAGAAAAGCCGTTGTCAGTATTCAGGAATGCGTCGCCTGCGGATGCTGTATGAAAATTTGTCCGCGAAACGCAATTACCATCCCCAGTGGCATCCATGCGCTCATCAACAGGGAATTATGTGTTGGATGCGGAAAATGTATGAAGGAATGCCCGGCAGGCATTATCTCATTGGAGGTGACTGAAAAATGAAAAAGAGGTGGTATGATTACCTTTGGATTGTCTCCCTTACCTATCTGATCCTGGGATTTTTCAATATCCTTTTTGCGTGGCTTGGCCTCTTCTGCTTTTTTATCCCGATTTTCATAGCAGTTATAAAGGGCAACAAAGCCTACTGCAACAAATACTGCGGCAGAGGACAGCTGCTTTCCCTGGTCGGCGGCAGGTTCGGGCTGTCCAGAAAGAAGGATATGCCAAAATGGATGAAGTCAAACTATTTCCGATATGGTTTTTTAATCTTCTTCTTTGTAATGTTTTTCCTCATGCTGTGGAACACCTGGCTGGTATTCTCCGGTGTAAAAAGCCTTGGAACTGCCGTAACACTGTTGTGGACATTCAAACTCCCATGGCACTGGGCCTATCACGGCACCCTGTTTTCAGACGGCATAGCCCAGTTTGCTTTCGGCTTTTACAGTGTAATGCTTACCTCCACCATATTGGGATTCCTTACCATGATTTTATTCAAGCCCCGGTCCTGGTGCGTGTACTGCCCCATGGGAACCATGACGCAGCTTATATGCAAAGCAAAACATGTGACCACATCACAGAAACAGGAAACAGAATATGATACTCTGCCGTCAGACAAAAAGAAAGGAAGGTATTGATTATGTCCGTACTTATTGTAAACAAAGATAACTTTAGTTCTGTCATAGCCAGCACAAAGCCTGTGCTGTTAGATTTCTACGCCGACTGGTGCGGTCCCTGCCGCATGGTATCCCCTGTCGTGGAAAAAATTGCAGAAGAAAATCCCCAATACCTGATCGGCAAGATCAATGTAGACAGGGAGCCGGAGCTGGCACAGAAATTCGGGGTCTTAAGTATCCCTACGCTGGCTGTAATCAAAAACGGGAACGTCGTAAGCCAGCTGGCAGGCGCAAGGCCGAAAGCAGATATTCTTGCCATGTTAAAAGGTTAATTCCCGGAGACGCTTCTTGTCAAGGATGGTAACACCGCCTCTGGATACCTCCACAATTCCTTCGCCGGCAAAATATTTTAACATCCTGGATACCACCTCACGGGCAGAACCCATATACCGGGCAATCTGCCCGTGTGTTAAAGAAACCGTATCGGAACCGGTCCTGGCTGATTCATCGGACAGGAAAATTGCCAGTCTCTTATCCATGCTCATAAACAGAATCTGCTGCATCACCCACATCACGTCCGAAAAGCGGCTGACTGCCGTTTCCAGTGCAAAGATCCGGATGTCCGGATTTCGTTCCGATACGGCAGCAAAGGCAGGTCCGCTGACCACGCAGCACTCGCTGTCCTCCTCCGCGTCTACGAACACATCGAACGTGACCGCAGACAGCACACAGGAAGCGGACAGCATGCATAAGTCCCCTTTGTGCAGACGGTAAAGCGTAATGTCTTTTCCCTCATCCGACATTATGGAAAGTCTCAGACATCCGGAACGGACAAGAATCACGCCGGAACATTCTTCGCCGTTGTGGATATTCCTTCCTTTTGCATATGTAATCATATGCGAATTCCGGCAGATGTACTCCCTGTCCGCATCGGATATTTTCCTCCAGAAAGGGAAGATTTCTTCATAAATTTCTCCAAAGATGTTATCCTGCATTCCCTGTCACCCTCCCTTTTATTACTACAATATGAATCACGCCGGTCATGCCGGACTTTCCCTGACCAGAGGTACAGATCTGCCCCGGATTGCACAAAAAAGCTACTTTCCAATCAGCTCCATCAGCTCTTCCCTGCTCATCTTTCCGATTCCGCCGTTCTCCCCCTCCAGAATCGCATCTGCCAGATCTTTCTTGTCATTCTGCATCTTAAGGATATTCTCCTCAATGGAATCCTTCGCAATCAGCTTAAACACCGTAACGACCTTCTTCTGCCCGATCCGGTGGGCCCGGTCTGTCGCCTGGTTCTGAACGGCAAGGTTCCACCATGGATCATAGTGAATCACCACGTCCGCCCCGATAAGATTTAACCCGGTCCCTCCTGCCTTCAGGGAAATCAGGAAAACCGGCGTCTGATCCTCATTAAAGGCCTTTACCAGTCTCAGGCGTTCCTCTTTGGGGGTATTTCCGGTGATTTTATAATATTCAATTCCGGAGGCAGCCAGATCCGCCTCCAAAAGCTTAAGCATGGAAGTAAACTGGGAAAATACAAGCATTTTATGTTCCCCCTCGATTGCGCTTTGAATCAGCTCCAGGCATGCCTCACGCTTCGCGGAGCCATCCGAATACTGTTCAAAACACAGCGACGGGTCACAGCATATCTGCCTCAGTCTCGTAAGTTCAGCCAGAATCCGTATTTTATTCTTCTGGAAATCCTCCTCATCCTGTTTCTCTAACATGGACTTCATATTAAGAACCTGGCCGTCGTAAAGCTTCTGCTGGGCGCCATCAAACTTTGCAAAACGAATCTCCTCCAGCTTGTCAGGAAGATCCTTCAATACATCTGTTTTCCGCCTCCGCAGAATAAATGGGGAAACCATCTTTTTAAGCCGCAGGGAAACCGGCTGCTCTGCGTTTTTTACAATCGGCGTCTCAATTTCCTTCCGGAACACCTCATAGGAATACAGATACCCCGGCATCAGATAATCAAAAATACTCCACAGTTCGCTGAGACGATTTTCAATCGGCGTTCCGGTCAGGGCATAGCGCATTCTGCTCTTTATAATTTTAACAGCCTTTGCGGCAGCCGTGGTATGATTTTTTATATACTGGGCCTCATCAATGATTTCATAGGCAAATTGAATCCCCTCATATTCCGCAATATCACGCTTTAAAAGGTCATAGGAGGTCACAAGAACTTCCGCCTCCCCCCGATGCGAAATTTTTTCCGCCCGCTCCTTCTGAGAACCTGTGATCATACAGACTTGAAGCCGGGGAGCAAAGCGCTTAAGCTCATCGGCCCAGTTGTAAACGAGAGAGGCCGGAGCGACAATGAGGGCCGGATTTTCCCCAAGCCTCTCCTTTTCTGAGAGCAGGACCGTAATTACCTGAAGTGTCTTTCCAAGGCCCATTTCATCTGCCAGAATCCCGCCAAAACCATAGGCATCCAGAGTCTTTAACCATTGATAGCCGGTAACCTGATAGGGGCGGAGCACACTCTGAAGCTCCTCCGGAACCTCGTGGTCAGAGTCCTCAATAGTCTTAAAGTCCTTTACCAGAGATTTAAAATGACGGTCACGCTTCACATAAAGGGACTCATTCTTCTCCAGCATTTTTTCAAGATAAAGCGCCCGATAAACGGGAACATGCATTTTTCCCGAGGTAAATTCCTTCGGAGAAAGCCTGAGCGATGTCATAAGCTGCTCCAAAAGCTCAATGCTCTCACCTTCCAGCTTTAAAAAGCCGCCGTTCTTCATTCGATAAAACTTTTTCTTTTTCCGGTAGCTGTCCAGAACCCCAAGAAGCTCCTCCTGTGGAATGTCTTCGGAAACGATGGACAGATTCAACAACTGGCTTTCGATGGACACGCCGACCGAAAGCTTCGGCGCCCGCCTGAGATTCAGACGCCGGAACCGGTCCGTTGCCTGCACCTCGCCGAACAGGGCCAGTTCATCAATTCCCTCATCCAGAACCCGGTAAATCTCCTGCTCGTCGCCGTCGCAGCAGCATACGGCAGGCTCCTCGCTGACATGCGGAAAAAACTCCAGAACAAGCTTGGCCGCGTCGGTCTCCTTTTCCGTATCTCTTGGGAAGTCTCCCGCAAACAGATGGGAAGAAAAGTCAGGCCTGGCGGTATCCATGACCGACACGTGCCGGTCGCCGTACATGGCTTCCGCACGGCAGCTTATGTCGGAATTCTCCGAGTCCAGATAAAATACCAGCTTTGCCTCCGGCGGAAGATAAGAACGGATTTCCTCCCCGTCCTTCTCAATAATCTCGGCATGTTCACGAAGCCATGGGAGCGCGGTATAATAAAAATCCCTCAGCCGGTTCCGGCCTATCAGAAGATTTAAAGCGCCGTTTGTTTCCTGCTGAAGCAGCGGATCCATCTGCCTGGCATGTTCGGAATCCATGCGGCAGAGGAGGCCATCATCAATATAGTAAAACGCTTTCTGCCCGCGGATAATCTCCGGCAGCTTTCCGGAAATACGGATTCCCTGAAAAAATCCCCTGTCGTCTTCGGTCCGCTCAATGGTCAGGCTCAGCACAGGGAGCTTATCCTCCAGAATCAGAGAACCTGTTTTCTTTTCCGAACCGCTTTTATCCAGATATTCCAGCGCCGCCGGCCGATGAAGTTCAAAGAAATCATCTAACGCCCTTCCAAAAAGAGGAATAGAACCCTTGACTTCCACATAGTTCTCCTGAAAATCATAATAGTCCCGCGAAAACCGAAGCGCCCGCATCCGCTCTCCGCTCACAATTTCCCGGATGAAATTCAGATACTTCTGTCCCTGTTCCGAAAAATTTTCCGGAGACATATTCCACACGGTTGCGCTTCCAAAAGTCATGACTTCTTTCTTTTCCGAACAGGACACAAGACTGGTAAGATTCTTTACCACATATTTTTTTGTACCGCCAATTCGAAATGACAGACTCCATTCATACGGTTCTATCTGAAGCCGCGGCTCCAGCTCAAACTTTTCCGCAGACATCATCAAAGAGCGGGAAGACGCAGACATCGGCCTGACAGTCCGGCACTGGTTTAAAAACTGTGAACTGGACCAGTCCGTCGCATCTCCCAGCGGATTCTGTTTCAAGTATTCCTTAAGGTGAAAAAAAAGCGCCCACTGGTGAACACAGAACTCACTTCTTCCATAATACATATTGGCATCGTAGGTGCTCTTGCATCCACGGACTTCACATTGCCCCTTAATAATATGCTTCCGGTTAAAGGAAATCTGAACGGCGGCCCTGGCCTGTCCACTGCCGGCATGGCCCAGAATCGTGCCCCTCATTTCCCTTTCTCCGGTAAAATAATCATTTTCATATCCGGTGCTGACAGAGTCCATGACGACCTTTCCCGCACGCGCCAGCTTTACAGCTGACCGCCACATGGAAACCTTACAGTCCATTTCCTCTTTCATCGCTTTACTGTCAAAATAAGTGTAATTTTCCGGAAAGGCATCATCTTCCTTGGTCACTACGACATCTGACAGCTCTGCGCTGTCAGACCCGTCTGCGGCTTCTTTCTCAAGCGCATCGCCATATTCCTTTTCGATTTTATATAAGACAGCCGCCATATGCTTACACTTTGAGCCATCTTCCGCATAGGGGCATGTGCACCGCATGCTGCTGACATGCGCTCCTTTCAGCGTGATGGTAACGCGATACGTTCGCGTACCGATTACAGTTGCACGATACTGATCTCCCTGCTTTTTCAGATTCCGGACATACCCGCCACTATAATACCGCCTTCCGCGTCCAAGAATTGTCCGGTCAAACAAATAAGTCCACTCCATTGTATTCCTTCTTAATCTCTTTATAGTTATTTCCCTTGCTCTTTATCCGGCTCAAACTGGTCCGGATACCTGGTACTGCCTTCATATCCACAGATACCCATTCTGGGAGAATTACATACCGGCAAATAAGATTCCAGTATAGACTCATACTCATTTTCTTCATACTCCTCCTCTTCGCACTCCTCCCCTTCACACTCTTCCTCTTCGTACTCTTCCTCTTCGCACTCTTCCTCTCCCTCTTCATAGTATCGCGCTTTTAAACACTGTTCACACCAGAAAGGCTTTTCTCCATAACAGGCCTCGGAAGCCACCCATTTCGCTTCCCTCTCTTTACAGTTACTGCATAGGATTTTCAGCGGATTGTTACGGGATAAAATTACAATTTCAGAGTTCTTTTTCTGTCCCTCCCGGCAGCTGTGTATCTTTAATATCAATTCTGTTGTTGAACCAAAATCGTACTCATAAAGAACAGAATCACCCACCCCGACAACATCTTTTAAACGGTAATTCATATTTTTCGATGGTGTCCCCCAAAACATACCTGCATCGGGATAGCTTTCATATTCTATCCCACGAATCGTAAAAGCGCTTAAGTGCCCACAGCACTCCACCCAGATATCGCGAATAAATTGATCCAGCTCTTTTAATGTGGTATCCTCACTTGTTTCAACAATCAGCCAGTAATCTCTCACATATTTACCTGTAATAACAATCTGGAAATACCTGCATCTTCTTTTTTTCGTTTCTGATTCCAGCTTAATCTTCCTGCTCTTACATGCCTCCAGATGGCGGAGCATTCCACTTCTGGTATACTCTTTTCCGCAGTATTTACAAAATCCTTTTGTCTGAACAGCCATAACCTTTCCTCCATTTTATTTATTATCACATATTGCTCCAAACCGCCTTTTGGCATATTTTTTATTGTAACAATCCAGCCTTGCATCTTCGCAAGGCTGAACTGTTACTTTTTATTCTGATTTCAGTTCCCTCTTATATTTATAAAATGTATTCCTTGCAAGGCCTGTCAGTTTCATGCAGTCTGCATCTGATAATGTACCATTAAAATCCCTGCTCTGCTCCTGTATCTGTTTCTTGGCCTTAATGGATTTCTTTGTTGTCAGCTTTGCCCCCTGTTTCTGCCCTATCTGCTTGCCATTCAATCTCGCTGTTTCTATGCCTTCTTTTGTTTTTTGATGCAGCTCCTTCGCTTCTTTCTCTGACTGTTCAATCGCAAGTCTTATCTGTTCTTTTGCAAGTGACGTAAGGTATTTATTCACACTCTCCAGGACAAATTCAGCGTTTGTTCTGGTCATTAATATATTACTCTCTAACGCATTCTTATATGTACTTGTATTAATATGCGGCTCCTTCAAAAACACAAGCTCTATTCCCTTATTGAACAATTTCTCATACAGACAAAAGCCCTCGTCTGCATTCCGGCTCATTCGTAATACACTGTCAAAAACAATGGTATCTCCTGTTTTGACTTTTTTATACAGTTTATCCCATTCCGGCCTGTCCTGCCCTGTCCCTGTATATATTTCCTGTATTATTACCGCCTCATCATAACTGCCCTTAATATTTCTAATCTGCCTGTCAATGCTCTGTTGTCTTGTACTTACCCAGCAATATCCATACACACACATAAGCAATACTCTCTTTCAGTATCATTTCTTGTATCTGTTTATTTTAATACTTTATATTATGATGTTAAGGTCAGAAGGTATCCAGACCCTAATATCGTAACAATTCAGCCCTGCGAAAATTTTGGGTAAAAAAAGTGTTGAAAACTTGTTTTCATAAGCTTGTTTACCCGGAATCTTCATAAGGCGGACGCCACAAGGCTGAACTGTTACCTAATGTTATCTTATCACCTGAAATCTGTATGTCAATAGTTTTTATTGCTTATTTAATATACATTAAAATTAATACATAGTTCCAATTCATCAGCCCCAATTCAAATAACGAACTGCCAGCTCCTGCACTGCCAAAGTCGGACCCTGATCATAGAATTCATCAGGATACTCTCTCTCCATCCGTCTTGCTTCTTCCATCAAAAACGGAATCATACTTTCATCCCCCCGCATCCCTAACACAAGACAAAACAAAGATTTTAAATATTCACTATGAAATTGCGGGTATGTTTCCATAATCCAGTCGCAGCAATTCGTATTGCTCAGCATAAAGAAATGTAATGCATTTTCAATAAAAATATCCTGCTTATTACGTATACACTTTTCTTTTATTAGTGGTAACAGTTCCTGTTCATGTTCCAGTATTTTCTCTCTGAGAAGACTTCTGTTACTGCCAGATAATCCCTTACGCATCAGTCTCAGCATCTCATCAGGTAATACAGCACTTTCAATCATTTTTTTCAGTTCTAAGTCTTCTTTTGTATGAGTAAATTGATTATTTACCAAATCTGTTATTCTTTCACTCATTTCCAGATCTGAATATACCGAATACTCAAATTTTGCTGCTGAAAACTTTATATCTCTATGAGTATCCAGAAATTTTCTCACCTCATTTTTAATACCCTTCTTTTTCTTTTCATCTGTAAAATTATATCCCGTTCCCGTGCCACTCATCCTCTTCCTCCTCGCTCACAAATACTCCGTATCGGAATTTGCACAAGGGTTTTCGATACGGAGTACTAATACTGCAAACTTCTTATATCCATTCTACCAGAGTTCTCTTACAAAAGGAACAAAAACTTTCAAAACTCTGGTTCTGACGGACTGTGTTACTGTTTCTTCTCAGGTACGGCAAAAATTTCCAGGCTTACAGTTCATTGATGGCGGCAGTAACTGGCATATTGCGAATCCGCTTTGCCGGGGCATGAACCGCGGCAACCACGGCAGCAAGGTTAAACACAACAATAATAACAAGCTGCATAATTGGTAAGCTCCAGGGAATTCCAAAGTACCTTGTAAGCAGTCTGATATACAGAAAACGGCTAAGGACAATCCCTGTACCGGTGCCGATTATAAGGCCAGAAACAGCATAGGTAAAAGCTTCTGCGGCAATCATTCGGGTGAGTTGCTTCCCATCCATTCCAACCGCCCTCATGGCGCCGTATTGTTTTATCCGGGCGGTGACACTCATGGAAATGCTGTTGATAATGTTAAACAATGTAATCATTGCAACAATCGCCAGAAAACTATATACAACAAAGACGAATGCCATATAGGTTGCATGATCCTGCGCGTTGTTTTCACGCATATCTTCAAAAATCACATTGTATCCGGCAAAACTGCTGATTTGTTTCACAGTATCATCCGTAGCATCTTTGCCCAGCAGGACCCCGATCATGCTGTAATTTTGCTCCCCGGTTAATCTTAAAAAGGTTTCCTGTGAACAAATCACGCTGTATTCACCGGAATATACCCCGTCAGATAAAGCACAGGCAATTTCAACTTCCTGCCCCGCAATCTGAATGGTATCGCCAACCTTCAGGGGATTATCCTTATTTGAAACTGTCATAACTTTATTGCTGTCGCCATAGATCTCTGACAGATTTCCCTGTATAAGACTGTCATGTGCGCTATCCAGCAAATATTTGCTATACGATGTTATATTCACATGATCAATTCCCTGCCGTGAAGACGTGGCCGAAACATTCTCAATATATGCGCTGCCAAAAACATGATCCACACCCGGAACAGAACGGATGCTGTCCATCAGGCTCCGGCTCAGCACCTGTCCATTTGCATAGCCGGTGAGAGTGATGTCCGGCTGCCACGGCCGCAAGGACGGAAGCAGTGCGTGTACAAAATCCAATCCGACCGAAAAACTGAGAAATAAAATAATACTGAGGGCGAAACTGGCAGTCATCAGAAACCAGTTCTTCTTAGAGGCAGCCGCATGGTAAACACCTAATGTCTGCTCGACCCTGCCAAGGCTCAGTCCAAGAGTCCGGTTTACAGATGGTACTGTATCCGAGCTGCCGGAAACCGCCGCTGCGGGAGAGACTCTGGCTGCGCGTTTGGCAGGTGATTGTGCCGCCAGAAGAACAGTAACAATGCCAACCAGTACTCCGCTGATTAGTCCGGCCGGACTGAGGGCAATCACAGGCATTGTATCAAATTCGCCGCCAATCCCATAGTGCAAAACCGCGCAAATTCCCCAGCTGACTGCCGTTCCTGTGAGCACGCCGGCCGTAACCGCAGTTTTGCACCAGTTCAGAGCCTCAAGACGCACATAACGGATAATCTGCTTACGGCTCGCGCCAATGCAGCGCATCATACCAAAGAATTTTGTTCGCTGGGCCACATTGCTGTTCATGCTGCCGGAAATCATTAATACACCAGCCAGCATCACCAGAACAAACAGAATCGCCGCCAGCCCATAAATATTTTTCACAGACTTATTTCTGCTTTGCCCGGCGAGTCCCATGACTGCAGTATTTTCAGAAATGCTTTCATCCGGCAAATCATATTTTTGTTTTAATTCCGTAATAGCGCCGGCCGCCTTTGACGCATCCTGAAACTGAACATAGCAGTCCGGTTTCAACGACGTACCGTTTTGTTCCATAAGCGAAGCATACGCCGTCCGTGTCATATACACGGCAATCAGATAAGTCTGTCCCCGATAATCGTCTTTATTATCCGTTCCAAAACCAGATATAATAAATTCATCACTTCCGGCGGGCGTTTTTATTATTACCGTGTCACCGATCTCTACATCTAAAGCGAATTTCGCATTGGAACTGAGCATAACCTCACTGTCACCTTTGGGGGAATTTCCTTCTTCAACAGCATTGGAAAGCTGGTTCAGATAGATACTGTCAGCACCATACAAAGCGGCTCTTTTCTCCCCAATGTAATATGGCAGATCTGCATCCGTATTGAATACCTCCGACCAGCCAACAGCTGTGACATCAGAGCGCCGGCCGATTTCCTCCCCGATGCTCTGAGAGATATGTTCCAGCCGGATATGCCAATTGCCATGCTTATTCTGTAATTCAACGCTCTCTTTCCGAATGACCATATCTGCTACGCTAAAAATTGCTGTCACAAGAAGAACGGAAACAGTAATGCACAGAATGATCATACGGTTTTGTCGTTTTCGCACCTTTGCAGAAATCGGGATAAGGCTTAAATAGCTTTCCATTCATGACACCTCCCAAAATCTGTCAGGCTGCCGTCCGACACCTGCAGCACCCGGTCAGCCGCCTGAGCAATACTGCGGTTATGGGTAATCATAATAATCGTCTGCTCATACTTTTTAGATGTTTCTTTGAGCAATGCGATCACCTCGCTGCTGTTTTGTGTATCCAGATTGCCTGTGGGTTCGTCAGCCAGGATTAAAGAGGGACGCGTAATCAGTGCACGTCCGATAGCCACTCTTTGCTGCTGGCCTCCGGAAAGCTGACCTGGCAAATGGTTCCGGCGCTCTTTCAGATTCAGCACACTCAGAAGCTCTTCCAGGTATTTCCTGTCCGGCTTCTGGTAGTCCAAAAGCATCGGGAAAATAATATTCTGCTCCACAGTCAGCTCCGGAATAAGATTAAATGCCTGAAAGATAAAGCCGATGTTCCTGCGGCGGAATACAGTCAGTTTTCGGTCATTCATGGAAAAAATATCCTTGCCATCAATCAGTACTTTACCCGAAGTTGGCATGTCCAGAGCCCCGATCATATTCAGCAGCGTACTTTTGCCGGAACCGGATTCTCCAACGATTGCCACATACTCCCCCTTGGGAACAGAAAAGCTGACATTCTTCAGTGCCCTTACAACCGTTTCCCCACTGCCATAGGCTTTGCAGATATTGTTGACCTCTAATAAATTCATAGTGCAAACACCTCTTTCTAAATGTTCTTGCGATACAGACAGACTTCTTTTTCTGTCTGTGTTTGAAAGAATAGCACTGAAATATTACTGTAACCTTACAGTCAGCCTACAATCTTGTAGGAATTAGAAAATTCATTGTGAAGCTTGTCCCAATCCCCAATTCACTGTCCACTTCAATTGCGCCGTCATGCGCTTCAATGATTGCTTTTGCAAGCGGAAGGCCGAGGCCGATCCCCTGCGTGTCTTTGGAAAAACGGCTCCGGTAAAACCGCTTAAAAATATGGTGCAGATCCTCCGGGTGAATACCACAGCCATTATCCTTCACTTCAATCTGAACAGAAAAGGACGACGCTCTCCATTCAATGCGAATGCTATCGCCATTTTCCGTATGATCAAATGCATTTTTCACAATATTGTCAATTGCCTCAGACATCCAGTCACGATCGCATAAAAGAAAAACATTGTCCGGGCCAGACAGAATAATTTCTTTCTGTTCCTGTCTGGCTCTGTATGCAAAATGCGGTTCGATATCATGTATCATGTCAGCCACATTCTCCGCAGCCTTTTTTAACACAACAGAGCCGGCATCCAGCTTTGTGATTTTAAGTAAATTTTGAACCAGCGTTTCAATTCGGTCCAGCTCCTGCTCGGACAGATCCGCAAACTCTTTCACGGAAGGCTGATTCACCGCTTCATCCTGAAGCAGACCATTATAAATATTCAGAGCTGTCAGCGGTGTTTTCAGCTGGTGGGAAATATCGGAGATCGTATTTTTCAAAAATTCTTTTTCTCTCATCTGGTTTTCTGCATGAGCGCTTAAGACTGCCGCCAGTGAATTAACGGAATGAAATAAACGGTATAATTCACCTTCACTGTCACACACAATGCGGGCGTTGACATCGCCATCAAGATACGCATTGATCTGTGATACTGCCTGTTCCATGACCTTATTCTGTCTTCTGAAATAAGAATAGCAGATTGTCCACATGGCAGCCACCTCCAGCAGAAAAACAGACAGCAGGCACAAAGAGAGCCTTTGGCAGTACATCCACAGAATCCCCTGTGCCAGCAAGAGAAATGCCGCCCAGACGGCTGATAGCGCCAGAAACAGATTTCTGATGTCTTTATTTGCAAATATTTTCATAGGCCTCCTCACTGAATCACATTCCATTTATAGCCCATGCGCCGAACAGTCAGAAGCATTTGCGGTTCGCCAGGGTTATCCTCGATTTTCATGCGGAGCCGCCTTATATATACGGTAAGAGTACTGTTGTCAATATAATTTCTGTCGCAATCCCACAGCTTATCTAAGATTAGTTCTTTAGTAAGTACCATATTGGGATTTCTCATAAACAGACACAGCAGCTTATATTCTGCCGCGGTCAAATCCAGCAGCTTTCCATTTTTGAAAACCTGCCCCTGAAGCAAAAGAACTTTGATACCATTCGACTGAAGCTTTGTGTCCGCCGCGTTAAAAGAGTTTGCCCGCCGGAGCAGGGCATTGATTCTGGAAACAAGAACTCCTAATTTGAATGGCTTTGTAATATAGTCATCACCGCCAATATCCAGTCCCATAATAATGTTCATCTCTTCATCTGAAGCCGTCAGGAAAATGATTGGCACCTTAGATGTAACCCGTACCTTCTTACAAAATTCAAAGCCGGAACCGTCCGGTAACGATACATCCAGCACCAGCAAATCATATGTTCCATTTACCCACAGCATATCCGCTTCTTTAAGTGTTCTGCCAACATCCAGTTCATATCCCTGTTTATGAAAAGCAAATGTCAGCCCGCCAACCAAACTCAAATCATCTTCAAGAAGCAGTATTTTACTCATAGTTTCTCTCCTTACCTTGTTTTGTCCGGCCATCAGCTGGTTTCTTTGCATTTTTCTTCTTTTTATGCGTAGTGATATTTTTCCCTGTTCTGATTCAGAAAAACCAGTGCCACAATCGTGGTGATTAGTTCTGCCACTGGTACTGCAAGCCATACACCTGTCACCCCCAGAAGGTGAGGCAGGGTAAGCAACAGCACTGTGATCAGTCCAAAAGACCGAAGAAACGACAAAATCGCTGATAATTTTCCATTTGATAGTGCTGTAAATGTGGCAGAGATAAAAATATTCAGTCCGCAAAACAGAAAGCTAAAGGGGAAAATCAAAAATCCATTTCGTGTAATTTCATAAACAGGTGTTCCTTTTTCAGCAAAAATACCAGCCAGCGGAGAGCCAAAAATAAATGCCACTGCAAAAACAGAAATCGAAACAGCCGTAAGAAACCGCATGGAAATGGAGAATACATTCTTTAACTGTTTATCGTCCTGCTTCCCATAGTTATAGCTGATGACAGGAGCCACTCCCATGGAAAAGCCCATGTAAAGGGCGCTCAATAAAAACTGCGTATAGATAATGATTGTGATTGCCGCAACCCCGTCTTCCGCAAGCAGATTCATCATAATCCGGTTAAAAAGAAACGTTGTAACCGCTGCTGCCGCCTGGCTTACCATTTCCGAAAAACCATTGGTACAGCTTTCTGACAATACGGAAAAATCTATCACCGGCTTTCTAAAATGCAGATTGTTTTTCTTTGCCGAAAAGAAACATAATCCTGCTACTGCCGGTATCATATAGCCAATGCCTGTACCAAGCGCAGCCCCCTTAATGCCCATTTGTAATGGTACCATAAAAATATAGTCCAGTAAAATATTAGCGATTCCCGCGCTTACACCAAGTGCCATGCCAACTCCGGGGTGTCCCGCTGTTACGATTAAATTTTGAAAAAGCACTTGCAGTATATTGGCGGGCGTGAACAGCAACAGGATAAAAAGATATTCCCTGCAATACGGAAACAGAACACGGCCCGCTCCAAGTCCCCGGACAATCCGGTCAATAAAAACGGTTCCCACAGCTGTAATTAAAATCCCTGACAAAATCCCCGCAGAGATAATCAGTGTAAAATCCTGTGACGCTCTCCTTTGTTCCCCTTCCCCCATTTTACGGGCGACGACAGCGCTTCCTCCTGTTGCAAGCATAGTTCCCATACCGACAATCAGATTGATAACAGGGCAGGCAATATTCAGTGCCGAAAGTGCATTGGTATCTACAAAGCGTGCCACAAAAATCGTATCAGCGATTGTATAAAACCCCATGAATATCATCATTAAAATCGTTGGAAATGCAAATTTCAATAATGATTTTATTGTAAAGTTCTGTGATAATGGATTTATGTCGTTCATTCTCTCTGCCCTCCATTTTCTTTCCGCAATATAAACGGATGTGTCGGATAGGCACTTCCCCATAGCCGGTATCTGCCCAATTCCCTTCCTCGTATCAATCAGGGATTTTTTATACCTGGCTTTGAAAAAGTACCGTTTCCTCCTTTCTATCTGCATTATAGCAGGATATTTCAATCCGAATTTCATATATCTTGCGGTTTTAAGGACAGACAGCGCCCATTTTAAATATCATCGCCAAAGTGGCTTCCGTTTCTTCAGAAAATCTCTTTATAGATTCTGTTTGGGTCGTAGCTGATGGCCATGTGAATTACAATAACCCTGAGCCTGTAACAGCCAAAGACACGCGGCTCAGCAAAGCCAGAAAAATGGCCGAAAGCATCTGCAAATGTGTGATTTGTACCAAAACAAAGATTACACCAAATGATCCTCATTGATCAGGAACAGCCCTGTGTTTTCTTTTGCAGTATCAAGCATGCGCTGCGTAAAGCCGCTTTTACTGAACACTCCAAAGAGAATATCATACCCAGGATATGCCTTGCGGATTTCAGCAGCGCCATCAACCTTTTCTTTCAACGCAAAATACACAGGCACATCTACCGGTTTTGCATGGTATTTACATTCTCCCGCAAATATCCTCTTATTCTGATGGTCTACGGCCATGACATCAATTTCCGTATCTCCGTCAAAATCATTCAACCAGTAAGAGCCGATACGGGACGGCACAAAAGTAATCGCTCCGTTTTTGCACAGATCTGCAAATACATTTTTGCAAATGTCCTCATAAGCAAATGCCACGAATTTCTCTACAAAGTCCTTGTTGATTTCATCCAAGACAATCTGCATATTGTCCAGTTCCAGTTCACCCTTATAGGGATAGACGTAGTGGAACCAGAACCGAATGAAATTGTCTGAGATGAAATACAGTCCCTTGCGGGATTTTTCCGGATTCTTTTCCGTTATCGGCGTTTTCTTTTCGACGAAGCCTAAATCCGCAAGTGTAGACAGATACGGAGTCAAAGCGGAAGTATCCTGCCCCAACACACCGGCAATCTTGCCCAGCTTGTGGTTTCCGTCCGCAATGGCTTTGATGATGGAGAAATAGTTCACTGCTGTTACAGATTCGCTTTTCAACAGGAAGTTTGGTTCCTCATACAAAAAACCACTTTTGGATAAAACCGCATCTTTGAGCTTTTCTTCCAGTTCCCGGCCATCCTCAAAAAACTCCATATACTTGGGAACACCGCCCGTTACAGCGTACTGTTCCACCGCCTGTTCAAACGGTATTTTCTGAGCGGCATATATATCCGTAAATGACAGCGGAGCCAGACGCATTTGTGCAGTTCTGCGGCCATACAGAGGACTGTCATAGGACAAAGCGTATTTCTGCATCATACCGATCAGGGAACCGGACAGGATCAGCATCACATTGCTGCCTTTCAAGATTTCATCCCAGGCATTCTGCAAAATAGAAGGGAAAGCCGGATTGATCTTTACCAGGTATGAAAATTCGTCAATAACCAGCACTTTCTTTTCTTCCGGTTTATAATCTGCAATCACCCGGAACAGATCCAGCCAATCCGTAAATGTCGCTTTGTGCAGAAATGAATTTTTCGTTGTACGGGCAACGACGCCAGCCAAGCGCTTCATACTCTGAGATTCAAGTTCTTCCGTTGCAAGGAAATAGAAGGCTGTTTTCTTTTTCAGGAACTCTTTGATCAGCGTTGTTTTGCCAACTCTGCGTCGGCCATAGATGACCACGAAACCGCCGTCACGCTCATATTCTGCGTTCAGCTTTGCCAGTTCCGCTTTTCGACCTATAAAATTCACGCTCACGTCTCCTTATGATAAGATATTTTATGATAATTTCGTTTATATTATATATCCACATATCAGAAAGTCAAGACCATCTATGAAAAAAAGGCTCGTAAACTGTACCGGGCAGGGGCTCTATTGCTTATTTCCTTTATTCTACCTAAGAAAAACCCCGGAAATGGTGTATTTCCGGGGTTTTGAGCCTTTTTGATTGGTTTTATCCAGCCGATTAACGCTTGCTGAACTGCGGAGCGCGACGGGCCGCTTTGAGACCGTATTTCTTTCTTTCTTTCATACGCGGATCTCTTGTTAAGAATCCGGCTTTCTTTAATACCGGACGGTACTCAGCATCTGCATGAAGCAGTGCTCTGGCGATGCCATGTCTGATTGCTCCGGCCTGACCGGAGAATCCGCCGCCGCGTACATTTACAATAACGTCAAACTTGTCTGCTGTCTCAGTAGCAACGAGAGGCTGACGAACGATAAGCTTTAAGGTTTCAAGTCCAAGATACTCGTCAATGTTTCTCTTATTGATGGTGATATTTCCTGTACCAGGGATAAGGTATACTCTGGCGATGGATTTTTTTCTTCTGCCTGTTCCATAGAATTTTACGTTAGCCATTATGATTTCCTCCTTTCAGACCTCGATTAAAATTTGATTTCTAAAGCTTCCGGCTTCTGAGCTGCCTGCTCATGATCAGCGCCTGCATATACATGAAGCTTTTTAATCATGCTTCTTCCTAACGGTCCCTTGGGAAGCATACCCTTAACTGCTAACTCCACTACCTTCTCCGGCTTCTTCTCCATCATCTCTCTTAATGTGGTCTCTCTCATTCCGCCTACATAATCGGAGTGGCTGTAATAAATCTTCTGATCTAACTTCTTACCGGTTACTTTTACCTTGGAAGCGTTTACCACAATAACATAATCACCGCAATCCATATGAGGAGTATAGATCGGTTTATTCTTTCCTCTTAAAACCTTAGCTACTTCAGATGCTAAACGACCCAATGTATATCCCGTAGCGTCAACTACATACCATTTTCTTTCAATTGTTGCCGGACTAGCCATAAAGCTCTTCATGGGTTGACCTCCTGTTTGTACTTAACTAATCATTGTTCCTATATCGAAAAATACTGCTTCCGGGGCTTTGGCGACAGTATTTTTTACCGATGTCACAGTTATACATTATATTATACTATGTCGGGTGTGTCAACTGTTTTTTCTCCAAAAATATGCATTTTTTCCCGTAGATACAAGATTTTAATTACAGTTTACGGGTGGGGAAATCCGAAGGAAAACACCCTGAAAACAGCCATGATGCCAGTCTGGTTTTTCCGGATTCTATTTCCCGGATTTCTTTTTTGCCTCCAGATAATCGTTTAATTCCGTATTCTTCACATTGGTGATGAACATATGACCCGGGGCGTGAGTAATCACAATGGGAAGCTTTGCCCGCTCCACTGCCGCCTGGGGTGTCACGCCGCATGCCCAAAACAGCGGGATTTCCCCCTCCCTGATCTCCACAGCATCACCATAATCAGGTTTATTCACATCCTTAATACCGATTTCGGCCGGATTTCCCATATGGACGGGCGCACCGTGAACATTGGGATACCGCCCGGTAATTTCCGCCGCAAGCCTGGCATCCTCCGGCTTCATGGGACGCATGCTGCACACCAGAGGCCCTTCAAACACCCCTGCCTTCTCACATTCGATGTTCGTCTTATACATGGGAACGTTGCATCCCATGGAAATATGACGCACATCAATGCCTGCCTGTAAAAGCGCCTCTTCAAAGGAAAAACTGCATCCAATCAGGAAACCCACAAAATCGTCCTGCCAGTAATCAGAGATGTCCGTCACCTCATTCACCTTTACGCCATCCCTGTAAATAAAGTATCTGGGAATATCCGTCAAAATACTGGCTCCCTCGCCCATATCATGAACATAAGGACTGCCTTCAAGGATTTCCAGAACCGGACATGGCCCGGGATTTCTTTTGGCAAATTCTTTAAAGTCCTCTGCATATTTTTTTGGAAGAATCACCAGATTGGCCTGAGCATACCCGCCGCACATACCTGCTGTGGGGAAATCAATATTCCCGCTTCGGATTTCTCTCCAGATATCTTCCGGCTTCCAGCAGCGATAATTTTCCATCACGCACCCTCCTTTGGGTTATCAGCGGAATCGAACCGTTTCTTTTTTCAGATCCACAAGAAATTCATCCCCATTTACCACCACACGGTAGGTTCCCTGGTCGGTCCAGCTGGTTTTATCCTCATTTACAGCCGCTGCGAGAGCCACTGCCTGTATCTCGGATGCCGGGGCTGACTGAGACTCCAGGGCGGCTTCTAAAGCCCGGAATTTTGCTTTCTCCCGGCAGAAAAGGTCCTGGGCTTCCTCAATGTCCACCTTCTCAAAATGAACCTTAAATCCCGGCATGCACTGGGCCAGTTTGGGGAGATCCACAGAAATCACATTGGCAATCTTTGTATACCCGCCGGTGGTCTGATGGTCTGCCATCATAACGATCGGGTTCCCATGAGACGGCACCTGAACCGCGCCGAAGCTGATTCCATCCGTAATAATATCACCACCGTTTTTATGCTCTATCACTTCTCCCTGCATTCTACAGCCCATACGGTCGTATTCATTGGAAACCGTATACGTACTGCCGAGGAATGTGGCAATACCCTTCTCCGTAAAAGCATCATCCTGAGGTCCCATGAGTACACGAAGAGTAACTTCCCGGGCAGAAAAGTCCTCCGGCTCCAGCCTTCTGTCCCTCATATTGGGAAGCCATGTTCTGGGCGCCGAAAAGCCAAGCTCATCCCCGGCTCCCAACTTTCTGCCTTCCAGTCCTCCCACCTTCGATTTCATATTTGTAGATTTACTTCCCATGATCACCGGAACTTCTAATCCGCCTGCAAAAGCCACATAGGCACGGCTTCCGGAAAACATTCCGCCAAAGCTTAAAACCTGCCCCGCCTTCACAGGAACAGCTTCATAGAGGGGCATGGGCTTTCCGTCAAGTTTTGCTCCTAAATCCCCTCCGGTCACTGCAGCCATATTATCCTCTGTAAATTCCACCATCGGTCCCATCATGGTAACCTCGATGACAGCCTCATTCACATCATTTCCAACTAAAATATTGGCAAGCGATGCGGAGCGCGTATCCATGACTCCGGAAACGGCCATGCCGGTTTCCTGATAGCCAAACCGTCCCATGTCCTGAATGGTGGTTAAAAATCCGCCGTTTACGATTTTAATCCCCATCATTCCGCCTCCTTTTCATAAATCACATAGCGATATGTATTGTCCTCCACCTGCTTTTCTATCCGCCTGTATTCCTCTTCGGTCACAGCGCAAAATTTCATGTACTGCCCGGCCTCCAGAAGTACCGGTTTCTCACGGTCGGAATCGTAAAGCTTTAAAGGGGTGCGGCCGATTAACTGCCAGCCTCCCGGAGATGCCACCGGATACACACCGGTCTGCTCCCCGGCGATTCCTACGGAACCGCCCTCAATTTTCACCCTGGGACTTTTAAGTCTTGGAGTCGCAATTTCCTTACTCATGCCGCCAAGATATGGGAAACCTGCAATAAAGCCCAGCATGTAAATCAGATATTCTCCGGAAGTATGAATTTCAATAACCTCTTCCACAGTCTTTCCATTGTGAGCCGCCACAGTTTCAATATCCGGTCCCATCTCTCCGCCATACAGAACAGGAATTTCAATGACCGTTGGCGGCGGTATCTGAATCGAATCCATGGTACCCATGATTGTTTCAAACCTCTCTGTCAGTTCCTTAAAACGAATCACTTCCGGATTATATACCACAAGCAGGGAGCGGTATGTGGGAACTGTCTCTATAATGCCTTCTATCCCCTCTTTTTCCACTGCGATTTTAAATGCACGGATTTTCCGGTTAATTTCCGGACTGATTTCATTTCCGAATTCTACACAAACCGCACAGTCTCCGGAAATAAGATACCTCACTTCACCCATAGACGTGTCTCCTTCCGTTCCCCTTTTCTATTCCCTCATCAGATTTCTGATGGAAATCCCCTCTGCGATCAAAGTTTCCCTGATATTTTTCACAAATTCCAAGGCCTTTGGATTATCTCCGTGTACACAGATGGAATCTGCCCTGATAGCAATGTCATTGCCATTGATGGACTCTACTTTTCCCTCTTTTACCATGCGGACCACGCGCTTTATGGCCACTTCCTTATCCTTGATTACGGCACCCGGAAGCTTTCTGGAAACAAGCGTTCCATCATCATTGTACGCACGGTCTGCAAAAACCTCGCTGGCTGCCTTAAGTCCCACCTTCTCGGCAGCGGAAATCATCTTGGACCCTGCAAGTCCCATAAAGATAATATTCTTATCCACCTCATAAACAGCCTCACACATGGCCCTCGCCAGCTGTTCATCCACAGCAGCCATGTTATAAATGGCGCCATGGGGCTTCACATGCTGAATTTTCATGCCCTTACTCTTTGTAAATGCCATCAGAGCGCCGAGCTGGTATTTTACGTATGCCTTAGCCTCCTCCGGCGTAACCGCCATGTTTCTGCGGCCAAAGCCCATCAAATCCGGAAAACCCGGATGCGCTCCCACTGCGGTTGAAAATTCCTTTGCCAGGGAAATTGTTTTTTCCATTACAACAGGATCACCGGCATGCCATCCGCAAGCCACATTGGCGGAAGAAACATACTTAAGGATTTCCTCATCCATACCGATTGTGTAGTTGCCAAAACTCTCCCCAAGGTCACTGTTTAAATCCACATAAAACATATACACCGCCTCCTTATAGTAACAGTTCAGCCTTGCATCTTCTTGCCCGCGTACCGCGGACAAGAAACGCCGGGCGTCCGTCCATTGTTCTCCTTCATTTTATCTGACTTATATTCTTAAAGCAAGTCTTTTTTCAGAACCTCTCTGGTTTCACCGGGGCAGGCTCCGGCATACACTGCCCTCCACAAACCATTCTTTTCCTTTATGAGACGGTAAAATCCATACAGAGTCTCCTCCGAAACAGGAACCTCCTCCGGCGCCTCCAGAAAGACCTCCCCGGCGCCGTTCCGGTAAGCCTGATGGACCATCCTGCGAATCAGCCGGAGAACCTCCCCTTCCTCACAGAACCTCACCCGCAGAACAGAACACCCCTTAGTCACAAGCTCTCTCTGGTCCAGTACATAGCTCCAGTGTTCATTTTCTCCTGAGATTTCCTTCTCCGGTTCCGCCTCATACTGGATGCCCACCAGAGTCAGCCCTTTGGCCGGAGCCGTCTGCCCGGCCTGTTTTCGGTCTCTGGCTTCTAAAATTTCCTTTACATGCTCCGGCGGATACACACCCATCCCCACCTTCATAAGCGTTCCCGCGATAATCCGCACCATATTATAGAGGAATCCATTTCCCCAAAGCCGGATGGTGATCACATCATCACTGTCCTTATCCAGAGTAATGCCATATAAAGTCCGCACAGTTTCCTCTGCCTGATGCCTGGCAGAACAAAAACTGATGAAATCATGCTCTCCCACCAGATAAGAAGCGGCCTTACGCATTTTATCCATATCCAGAGGAAAATAGCAGAAATGTGCATACAGCCGCCTGGTGGGCACATCCACCCGGCAGTTTAAAATTTTATATTCATAAGTTTTAATACAGTTTTGCTTCCGCGGATGCCAGTCAGGCGGCACCTCTTCGGAAGAAAGCGCCCTGATGTCCTCCGGCAGTCTCTGATTTAAGGCAAAGCAGATTTTATTCCCCGGAATCCGGCTTTCTGTATCAAAAACTGCCACATTTCCCAGCGCATGGACGCCGGAATCCGTCCGGCTGGCCCCGGTAACGCAAACAGGCTCCTTCAGAAGATCCGAAAGAGTCCTGTTTAAAATCTCTTCAATTGTCACACCATTGGGCTGGAGCTGCCAGCCACAGTACGCGGTTCCATCATAGGCAACCGTCATTTTGATTCGCTTCATGCCTCTTTTCCTTTCGGAATCCATCTTTCCTTTACAGAGCAATCTTCACCGCAAAAATCAGGATAAGGTATCCCAGATAAAATATATAAGTCAACTTATCTCTTTTTTCATAGTGAAGGGGTTTCATTTTCGTTCTCCCCTCTCCGCCCCGGTAACATCTGGCCTCCATGGCCATGGCCAGGTCTGTGGCCCGCCGGAAGGCAGAGATAAATAACGGCACAAGAAGAGGTACCATGGCCTTCGCCTTCTGAATCAGATTTCCGCTTTCAAAATCAGCGCCCCTTGCCATCTGCGCCTTCATAATCTTGTCGGTTTCCTCAATCAAAATCGGGATAAACCGGAGGGCAATGGACATCATCATGGAAACCTCGTGAACCGGAACTCCCACCCTGTTAAGAAATCCAAGGCTCTTTTCCAGTCCGTCCGTCAGCTGATTCGGCGTTGTGGTCAGGGTAAGAATGGTGGACCCCATCACCAGATAGATTAAACGGATGGCCATAAAAGCTGCAAACTCCACGCCTTCCCAGGTCATCTGCAAAAAGCCGATTTTAAAAATCGGCGTTCCCGGTGTCAGAAACAGGTTAAAACTGACGCTGATAAGCAGCAGAAATACAATGGCCTTCAATCCCCGTACCATAAACTTCACCGGTACTTTTGACAGGCGGATGGCCGTCACCAGGAATACGGTGGCCGCCGCATAGGCCAGCAGATTATCCGCAATAAACAAGGAAACAATATATACCAGTGTCCCGAACAGCTTCGTCCTGGGATCCATCCGGTGCAAAAGGGAGTCTACCGGATAATACTGTCCCAACGTGATGTCTCTTAACATGTTCTTTCCTCCAATACCGTGAGTCCGGACCATTCAGGATTTACCTAAACCGTCACATTTTTCCACAATCCAAGGATTGCATCCCTGGCTTCCTCCACCGTAGTAATATCCTGATCCACAGCAATACCACGCTCCCTTAAAGCATGAACCACGTAAGTGATCTGAGGCGCCGCCAGCCCCATGGTCTCCAGCTCCTTATAATGGCGGAATACTTCCTTGGGCGTTCCGTCAAACGCTTTCTCTCCATGGTTCATCACAACCAGCCTGGACACATACCGGGCCACATCCTCCATACTGTGGGAAACCAGAACGATGGTCATTCCCTGCTCCGAGTGAAGTTTTGCAACCAAACCTAAAATGTCGTCCCTTCCCCTGGGGTCCAAACCTGCTGTGGGTTCGTCCAGAATCAGAACCTCCGGCTTCATGGCCAGCACACCTGCAATGGCCACCCGCCGTTTTTGTCCGCCGGAAAGTTCAAAAGGAGACTGCTTATAAAAGCTCTCGTCCAATCCCACCAAAGCCAGCGCTTCCTTTGCCCTGGCATTTATCTCTTCCTGGGGAAGTCCCAGGTTCTTCGGCCCAAAACACACATCAGAAAAAACATCCACCTCAAAAAGCTGATGCTCCGGATACTGGAACACAAGGCCCACCCTGCTCCTTAATTCCTTCATGGAAAAGCCTTCCCTGTATATGCTCTCGCCATTATACAGAATGTCGCCGCTGCTGGCCTTTAAAAGCCCGTTTAAATGCTGGGTCAGCGTTGATTTGCCGGAACCCGTGTGGCCGATCAGTCCGATAAATTCTCCGTCCCCGATCGTCAGGTTCACATTTCTCAATGCATATTGCTCAAATATCGTATCCTGGCCATAAATATGATTCAGATTTTTAATCTCTATTGCCATATTTCCTCCAAAAAGGTCTGGCTTATGCCCCTTTTTTTCCAAGAATGGGAACCAGACTGTCCACCAGCTCGTCAATAGTCAGGATTCCGTCGGGAATATCCATACCCGCGGCCTTTAGCTCATCCGCAAGCTCTGTCACCTGCGGCACATCCAGGCGGTACTGCTTCAGTTCTTTTACCCTGGAGAAAACCTCCCGGGGAGTTCCGTCCATAACCACTTTTCCCTCGTCCATGACCACAACCCGGTCAGCTTCAATGACCTCTTCCATATAGTGGGTAATTAAAAGAACCGTAATTCCCTCTTTCTGATTCAGTTCCCGGACCGTTTTGATAACCTCCCGGCGTCCATTGGGGTCCAGCATGGCTGTGGGCTCATCCAGAACAATGCACCTTGGCTTCATGGCCATAACACCCGCGATTGCCACCCTCTGCTTCTGCCCCCCGGAGAGCTTATTGGGAGACTGAAGCCGGTATGCAGTCATTCCCACTGCCTCCAGGCTTTCATCCACCCGCCTCCAGATTTCATCCGTAGGGACCCCCATATTCTCCGGGCCAAACCCCACATCCTCCTCAACCACATTGCCGATAATCTGGTTGTCAGGATTCTGAAACACCATTCCGGCCGTCTTTCTCACATCCCAGAGATGTTCCTCATCGCTTGTCTTCATATTGGAAATATAGACGGTTCCATCAGAAGGAAGCAAAATGCCGTTCATCAGCTTGGCAAAGGTGGATTTTCCCGAACCATTGTGCCCCAGAATAGCCACAAAACTTCCCTCTTCAATATCCAGGGTCACTCCCCTGAGGGCATGATTAATCTCGTCCTGATCTGCCTCTTCGTCATGCCTGATATAATCAAATATCAGATTCACTGCTCGTATGATTCCCATGGTCAGCCTTTCCAAAAAACTTCAAAATAAATGTTTACACGTTTCTAAAGTTTAGTTGATAATTCTCCTTTCGTCAAGAGTATTTGAAATTTTTTCCGCAGCAAAGTCCGCAGTTTGTATTCCCGGAAAGCCATTTTCTGTAAAAATATATGTGTCCGGGCATCCGCCCGCGCCGGAGCGCAGCTGCGGCATGCCGCATAAGCACCGGACTTCTTCTTCGCGTAAGTATGCACAGCGCCAGGTTTCCTGTTCGCGTGAGTGCACAACAGAAAAGCTCCCGGTAAAAAGTAATACCGGAAGCTTTCTGAGTAAACGGAAATACCTGCTGACGCAGGCGCCGCCATGCATGAAAGTCGATTGCTCAGGGGTTTACAACATTTTGGGGCGTTCCATCTAAAAATGCTTTTATATTTTCCACAGTGATATCCATAATTCTCTGCCGTGCCGCCTGGGCTGCCCAGGAAATATGCGGCGTAATTATGCAGTTTTTCGCCTTTAATAAAGGATTATCTCCCCTGACGGGCTCAGTGGACACCACATCCAGCCCGGCAGCGTACACCTTCCCGCTGTTTAAGGCATCCGCCAGGTCCTGCTCCACCACAAGCTGTCCCCGGCTGTTGTTGATCAGAATCACTCCATCCTTCATCTTTGCAATATTTTCCTTATTAATCATACCTTCTGTGGACGGGAACAGAGGACAGTGAAGGAAAATTACATCGGACTGGGAAAAAAGTGTGTCCAAATCCACGTATTCCGCCACCTGTTTTCCCGATTCGCTGGGGAAAGAATCAAATGCCAGCACCTTCATCTCCATGGCACTCAGGATTTTTGCCGTAGCCTGTCCAATCCTCCCAAGACCAATAATTCCTGCTGTCTTTCCGTACAGCTCAATCATTGGATAGTCCCAGTAGCACCAGTCGGCATTGTTTTCCCACTTTCCTTCCTTCACAGTCTGGTCATGATGGCCATAGTGGGAGCATATCTCCAATAGAAGTCCAACGGCATACTGTCCGACAATCTGCGTACCATATGTGGGTACATTGACAACAGCAATCCCTTTTTCCCTGGCATAAATATAATCCACCACATTGTAGCCTGTTGCCAGAACTGCAATCAGTTTTATATTGGGGCACTTATCTATGGTTTCCCTGGAAATCGGCGTCTTGTTAATCACAACAATTTCGGCGTCCCCTATTCTTTCGGCGATAACCGGCGCATCCGTATACGAAGTTCTGTCATATACAGTCACTTCCCCAAATCTCTCCAGCTCAGCCCAGCTCAAATCTCCGGGATTCTCCGTATAGCCATCCAACACAACAATTTTCATACTTCACTCTCCTCTGCAATTATTAATCCTCCACCAATGCCCAGGCCCGGTTTAACACCCGCTTGGTATTGGCCAGAACGATCTCTTCGTCCTCATCACCTGCCAAAGTCACCTCCATGGAAAGCACCATGGGATTTTCTGCCCGGAAGAAGCCCTCCTGCTTTAATACATTCAGATAGTCCGCCAGCTCGGCTGTGTCATTGGCGCTGTCCGGGAACCCAAACCGCGGATGTTTGTCTCCATAGGCCGCGCAGCCTTTCTTTACCACCGCGTTTCCGAAATGAAGGTGGGTAATATATGGTCTCAAAGTCTGAATGACAAACCTGGAAGTTTCATAAGTGGTCGGAAAATGAGACAAATCAATCAACAGCCCGAAATTATTGTTGGTAGTTCTCATATCCGCCGCAAATTTAGCCGCATAGGGAGCGGGACCGATTAAAGCGGCTTTATCCATATCAAAATCGAACACTTCCAGTTCCACCATCATACCTTTTTTCGCTGCATAATCGCAGATATTCCTGGTGGTCTTCAAAAGCTGCTCATAGGCCTGAGCCTTCGTTTCCTCTTCCCATTTTCCAGCCAGAAAAGCAATCCCTTTCGCACCAAGGTATTCGGCCTCATCAATGGCATCCATAAGGACTGCCTCCGCTGCCTTTCTTCCTTCTTCATTGATATCATTGGGGTTTAACTTCGGTCCCAAAAGACAGGGCTGAGCGCCGAAACACACCTTCAGGTGGGATTGTTCCAGAATCTTTTTCACAGCCTCCCTCTCTTCATTGTCTTTACATTTCGTAATTTCAATGGCATCAAAATAATCATCTGATGCAATTCTTCTGGTGGACTCTATCACCCCCATTTTGGGAAAGGACATCCAGCGGATGGTTCCCACCTGAAAATATTTGTGTATGGATTCTCTCATGATACATCTCTCCTATCATTATAAACTTCTTTTATAGAATATTTTATCACATTATCGGTGAAAATGCGATTTGAAATTCCAATAATAAAGGCTTACCATTTCCTTATCGTAACAGTTCAAATAGCCTGAGCTGTTAGTCCTTATCACCATGAAAGGAAACAAAACAGAGGACAGGTAATTCTCCTACCTGTCCTCCAACTAAGTTCTCTGTTTCATCGTAACTGTCTGGTACTCTCACAGTTACATCTAATCAATACAAAGCCCGGACGCGTTCAAACGCTTTCCTTCCACAATCGTATCTGCAGCCATGGAACCGTCCTCATTGAAATAATACCACTGTCCCGGAGCCATCATTTTCCAGCCCTCAGCCATGGAGCCATCCTCATTGAAATAATACCAGATATCCTTAATTTTCTGCCAGCCGGTCAGCATAATGCCGTCGCCGTTCATGTAATACCAGGTATCTCCCAACTTCTTCCAGCCAATGACACAGTAGCCCTGATCGTCGAACCAATACCACTGGTCAGAGATCTTATACCACTCATTGGTCACGAACTCTCCATCCTCGGCGCGATACTTTTTGCCCTCCGCGTAATTCTTCCATCTTCCTTCTGTATCTCCCAGATCGTCCAGAGGCTGATCGGTGGAAGCAACATATTCGCTGGCTTTCCTGTATTTGGAATCACTTTTGGTCTTTCCGACAGAGCGGATCTCGTAATAGTAATAGCCTTCTTTTTTCATATACTCAGACAAATCCACACTGGTCCCCGACACGTCCATGGAACGGAGGCGTCTCTCATCCCGGTAGAGGATGATCTGATATCCGGTTGCATAGTCCGCCTTTTTCCATACGGCTTTATATTTGTTGGCAGCGCTCCATCCGGCTGTCTCCGGTGCATCCAGCTCCACCACCGGATAATAATGAGCAATTACAGTCAGCTTATTCCCGGAACCCTTTGCCGACGAAAAGTCTGCCCCGGAAATCTTACAGGATTTGGAGCCATAACTGGATGCAAACTCTCTGTCGTCATCCACGGAAAGGGTAATTGTAGCTGTCACCTTTTTCCCCGGAGTCCATTTTTCACGATCTTTGCCCCAGGAAACAGAATCTATGGAGACACCTCCGGTTTTGCTGGCAACCGTTGGCTCTAAAATCTCCCCAACCTCCAGATTATCTGTAAAGCTGATTCTGACGGAGCTCACGGTATTACTTGCGGCAAACACCGGAAACACCGTCACAATGCCAAGGGCGGCGGCAATCAGCACGCCGGCCAGCCCTTTCTTTTCATACCATTTTCCCATATCCTCTTAAGACCTCTCTTTCCTATTTTTACGGCTTCTTCCATACGCCGTTCAAATCCACATAAAATCCGCTGATATATTCGTTTACAGCCTTATGTCCATCCGGATAAAAATAGTACATCTGGCCATCGACTTCTGTCCATCCGGTCGCCATCTCGCCGTTATTTCCCAGATAGTAGGTTTTATCTGCAAGCTGAATCCATCCGGTCGCCATGGCTCCATCGTCTTTTAAATAGTACCAGACATTGTTATAAGAAAGCCACCCGGTCTGCATGGCTCCGCTCTCATTCATGTAATAATGGGAGCCCTTGACCTCCTGCCACCCGGTCTGCATCACACCTGCGCTGTCAAATAAGTACCAGACGCCGCTTACAAGTCCCCAGCTGTCCTTCAAATAGGTTCCATCGGGATAGCGGAAATACCAGTTGCTTCCCTGGGAAATCCACCCCACCTGGCTGGTCTCCGGCTGGTTTTCAATAATATCCTGGATATTTGTTTTCTGTCCCGAACCGTCGGAAACTTCATCTGAATCCACGTACAGCTCTTCTGAAATCGTCCATTCGCTTTTATTGGCATATTTCCCGGTCTCATCATCAACCGGAACCGCACGCACCCGATACGTGTAGGTTCCCTTGGCAGTCATATAGGGATAAAAGTTATAAGTAGTCGTATGAAGATCCGTTACCTTATGGATCTGCTTGCTCCCCCTGTATAAGTATACATCGTAAGCGGCATCTGATACAGCTTCCCATTTCGCATATCCGAATTTGGAATTACTGGCCCTCGAGCTCTGCCACACGGCATCCTCCGGAGCCTCCAGGGTGCCCTCCGCCGGTTTCGTCTTCACTGTCACAACCAGCTTCCCGGTACTCTGGCGCTGTGCTGATACAAAAGTTCCGCCCTTTACTTTTATTTTAGAAGAAGAGTAGCTGCTGCTGAACTTATAATCATTCAGAGCCTCCAGCGTTACTTTAATCGTATAAACGCCGCCCAGCTTCGCCTCACTCGCGCTGCTGCTCCATTTCGCCGAGGTAATGTCATACTTCTCATTACTGGTAATCATTACCTCATCTGTCCCGTCACTGGTATAGCCCGTGTGGAGACTTGGAAGGTCTTCTCCCGGTACCGGAGTAATATCCAGGGTAATATTTATGCTGCTTATATAAGAAGTTGCTGCAAAGACAGTCTGCGCCCCCAAAACCATAAGAAACATTATCGCAAGTATCAGGCAGAGGCCTCTTCTTATCTTTTTCTTTCCATATATACGCTCCATGTTCCTCCCTCATTTCTACATAGTCTTTCTTTGTCTGTCTTTATTATAAGGGCATCCTATACCATGCGTCAACTTAAGATATTCTTTCATTCTGTGGCAAAACAGGGGCAATTGAATAAAAAACAGATGGCCAACAGCCACCTGCCTTTTATTCATCCATTAAACTAATTCAAGAAGAACAGCCATTGCGCCGTCACCCTTACGCTGGCCAATTTTAACAATTCTTGTGTAGCCACCGTTACGGGATACATACTTCGGAGCAATCTCGTCAAATAACTTTGCCGGAAGATCAACCTTTTTGGTATTTTTCTTTCTCCCTGCCAGAGTAGTCGGAACATCAGTCACGCCGTACAGAGTCTTTAACATCTGTCTTCTCGCATGAAGTCTGGACGGCATATCCTTTTTGATCTCCTTCTCGACCTCATCGTATACAGTAACTTTCTTTCCGTCAACAACCTCTTTGACTCTCTTACCGTCTTTGTCCTTACGGGCAACCTTGGCAGTAACCTTAACGGTCTCAAAATTGTCCTTTTCTTTCACTGCAAGAGCAATCATGCTCTCAGCAATCTTTCTTACTTCTTTTGCTCTGGCCTCAGTGGTAACGATCTTTCCATGATATAAAAGATTTGTTACCTGGCTTCTAAGTAATGCTTTTCTCTGACTGGATGTTCTTCCAAGCTTTCTATAACCTGCCATGATTTTAATTCTCCTCCATTTGTGGAACAATTACCCATGCATCTTCGGTCTTACTGAATAATTGCTTTCTTTCCATAAATCAGTTTCCCCAGGCACAAGCCTTACTGCTCGTCGCTGGAATTGAGCTGCAACCCCAGCTCTTTTAACTTTGCAAGTACCTCTTCCAAAGACTTTCTTCCAAGATTTCTCACCTTCATCATATCCTCGGAAGTACGGCTGCACAGCTCTTCTACGGTATTGATGCCGGCTCTCTTGAGACAGTTGTAAGAACGAACGGAAAGCTCCAGCTCGTCAATGTTCATCTCGAGAACCTTTTCTTTTTCATTATTCTCCTTCTCGACCATAACCTCGGCGGTCTTCGCATTCTCGGAAAGGTCAATAAAGAGGTTCAGATGCTCACTTAAAACTTTCGCAGCAAGACTGACGGCCTCATCCGGGTCAAGCGTACCATTTGTGTAGATTTCCAGTGTAAGCTTGTCATAGTCTGTCATCTGACCCACACGGGTATTTTCAACAGCCATATTGACACGCTCGACAGGTGTGTAAATGGAATCCACCGCGATTACGCCAATCGGAAGGTCGCCGTTCTTATTTTTATCAGCGCTTACATAGCCGCGGCCGTTGGTGATGGTAAGCTCCATATAGAACTTACTGTCAGCACCGCCGCTTAAAGTTGCAATCACCTGATCCGGATTGAGAATCTCAATGTCTGCATCTGCCTGAATGTCGGCAGCCGTAATAACACCTTCGCCCTCAAACTCGATGTATGCGGTTTTCGGCTCATTTGTATCGCTGTTATTCTTGATTGCTAAGTTCTTAACGTTCATGATGATTTCAGTCACATCTTCCTTAACACCGGAAATGGAGCTGAACTCATGCAGAACTCCGTCTATTTTCACCTGGCTGACAGCAGAACCCGGTAAAGAAGAAAGCATGATTCTTCTAAGGGAATTGCCCAAAGTTGTGCCGTATCCCCTTTCCAAAGGCTCTACGACAAACTTCCCGTATTTTTTATCTTCGGAAATTTCAGCAATCTCAATGTTTGGTTTCTCAAAATCGAACACAAAAAGCCCCTCCTTCTGGGTATACAACAACTGCCGCGAAGCAGAGGAAGCATCCTCTGCTCCGGTGAATTATTATTTGGAGTACAACTCGACAATAAGCATCTCGTTTACGGGAACGTCGATTTCTTCTCTGGTCGGAAGAGCCTTAACTGTACCTTTCAGGTTCTCCTGATCAACATCTAACCATGCCGGAATCAGACGGCCGCCTGTAACATCAAGGATTAATTTGTATCTGTTGTCACCTTTGTGCTTTTCTTTGATTTCAACAATATCTCCGGCCTTTACAAGGTAGGACGGGATGTTTACGCACTTGCCGTTTACCAGAACATGCTTGTGATCCACAATCTGTCTTGTTTCTTTTCTTGTTCTGCCGAAGCCCATACGGAACAATACATTGTCAAGTCTGCGCTCTAAGAGAATCATCAGGTTTTCACCAGTCTGTCCGTTTAAACGCTCAGCTTTCTCATAGTAGTTACGGAAAGGTTTCTCAAGTACGCCATAGATGAATTTAGCTTTCTGCTTTTCTCTTAACTGAAGGCCGTATTCACTTATTTTTTTATTAGCTCTTTTGGATTCTCTGTTGGATTTTTTATCTATTCCTAAATAAATGGGATCAAGACCAAGGGATCTGCATCTTTTAAGAACAGGAACTCTATCAACTGCCATTATTTTACTTCCTCCTAATTAGACTCTTCTACGCTTTGGCGGACGGCATCCGTTATGCGGAACCGGTGTCACGTCCTTAATGCTTGTTACTTCAAGGCCGCATGCCTGAAGGGCACGGATAGCTGCCTCACGACCTGAGCCAGGTCCTTTTACCATAACGTCAACGGATTTTAAACCATGTACAAGAGCTGCCTTAGTTGCAGTTTCTGCAGCCATCTGAGCTGCATATGGAGTAGATTTCCTTGAACCTCTAAATCCCAGACCGCCTGCACTTGCCCAAGATAAGGCATTTCCCTGTGCATCTGTTAATGTCACGATTGTGTTGTTAAAAGATGACTGGATGTGCGCCTGTCCGCGTTCAACGTTTTTCTTTACACGCTTTTTTGTCACTTTCTTTGCAGTGGACACTTTTTTAGCCATTTTAAACTAACCTACTTTCTTGAATTTTGAACCCTGTTTCCTGTCTTTAAAACATGCAACGTGATTCATCTCTGTTGTTACTTAACGAAACAGTTATTTCTTCTTGTTCGCTACTGTCTTTCTCGGACCTTTACATGTTCTTGCGTTTGTCTTGGTCTTCTGACCACGGCAGGGAAGGCTCTTTCTATGACGAATGCCTCTGTAACAGCCGATTTCCTGAAGTCTCTTGATATTTAAAGCGATCTCACGACGCAGGTCGCCTTCTACTGTCTGGGACTCAGCAATCACTGCTGCAATGTTCTTTACTTCGTCATCGGTCAAATCCTTAACACGTGTGTCAGGGTTTACACCAGCCTCAGCAAGAATACGGTTTGCACTTGCTCTACCGATACCGTAGATATAAGTTAAGCCGATTTCGACACGTTTTTCTCTTGGTAAATCAACACCTGAAATACGAGCCATGAGTGTACCTCCATTTAATTTAGTAGAAATATTGTTTGCCGGTACGAACAACGCACTCTGGCGAGTCATACCAAAGCCGCGCGAAAATATGGGCGATCAAGCGGCATTAGCCCTGTCTTTGTTTGTGTTTAGGATTTTCACAGATTACTCTGATACTGCCTTTTCTTTTAATGATCTTACACTTTTCGCAAATCGGTTTTACTGATGATCTTACTTTCACAGTAATTCTCCTTTCCTTCGTAGTCCGCCTCATTCCTTCGTATTCGGATACACACCAGCTCCGATCCCCAAAGAAGCGGCATTACGGGTTGCCATACCTGTATATAAGTGCCCTAAAAAAGGGCATAATACAAGCGTTCCAACAAAGTTCGCTTGAGCATTATAACATCTTTATTCCGGAAAATCAAGCATTTTCCATATTTTTTTTATTGAGGTAACAGTTCAGCCTTGCGAAGATTCCGGGTAAAAAGCGCCAAAAACCTGTTTTCATAAACATTTTTTACCTGGAATCTTCATAAGGCGGATGCCACAAGCTTCTTATGTGCCTTATTTATCTCTCCAAATAATACGGCCTTTGGACAGATCATAGGGAGACATCTCCAGTGTCACCTTATCACCGGGAAGAATTCTGATATAATTCATGCGGAGCTTTCCGCTGATGGTTGCCAGAACTTTGTGGCCGTTTTCCAGTTCCACCTGAAACATGGCATTGGGCAATTTTTCAATAACAACGCCTTCGATCTCAATTACGTCTGCCTTTGACATACTACTCTCTTACCTCCTGTACGACGTCTTTCATTCTCTTTATTACCTGGACATGTTTTTTATTCTTTCGGAGTGTCCTTCCGTTTGGGCCCAGCAGAAAAACATATTGAGGACTATCTTCTTTTATGACATAAATCCGTCCTCTGTCATTTCCGGCCAAAGACATGGCCCTCCATCCCGGATGCATTTCCATGGAAGTCCCTCCTTACGCCCCGCGTTCCCTGTCAGCAGCTGACAGAGAAAGGATTTCCGGCTCTCCTTCTGTAATGAGAATCGTATTCTCATAATGGGAGGACAGGGAATGATCGACAGTCACCACAGTCCAGTCATCATCCATCCACAGAACATCCGGGCCTCCCATATTAATCATAGGCTCAACAGCCAGAGTCATGCCGGGTCTCAAAAGAATCCCTTTTCTCTTCATCGCGAAATTTGGTACCTCCGGATCCTCATGAAGATGAGTCCCAATTCCATGGCCCACCAGATCACGAACCACGCCGTAGCCAAAACTCTCGGCAAAAGACTGGATCGCAGCAGAAATATCGTTCAGATGATTCCCTGCCCTTGCAAACCGGATTCCCTCAAAAAAGCTCTGCCTTGTCACATTCATAAGCGTCTGTGCCTCTGGTGACACTTCACCCACAGCCCAGGTTCTGGCCGCATCAGAATGATACCCCTTATAGATAACGCCTGCATCCAGACTCACAATATCTCCCTCTTTTAAGATGCGGTGACGGCTGGGAATTCCATGAACCACTTCATCATTGACAGATATGCAAATGGACGCGGGATATCCGTTATAATTTTTGAAGGAGGGAATACAGCCATATCCGCGGATAATCCGCTCTCCCAGCTTATCAATGTCCAGAGTGGATATCCCCGGGTGAATGGCTTTTTTAAGTTCCTCATGAGTAGCCGCCAGGATCTCTCCGGCTCTCCTCATCAGGTCTATTTCTCTGGGCGATTTAATCGTTACTGCCATTTCCCTGAGCTCCTAAAAGTTTTGTAATATCCCCGAAAACATGATCCGGCTCTTTTGTACCGTCCACAGTATGGAGTATTTTTTCCCGGCTGTAATAATCAATTAACGGCTGGGTCTGCTCATGATAAACGAAGAGACGCTTCTTCACAGTTTCTGCCTTGTCATCGTCTCTCAAAATAAGGGCGGAACCACACCTGTCACACACACCTTCTTTTTTCGGAGCCGCATATGCAATGTGATATGTGGAACCGCAGTTCGGGCACGCACGGCGCCCTGACATGCGGGCAATAATATTTTCATCCGGTACATGGACATCAATGGCAAAATCCAGTTTTTCTCCTCTGGCCTTCAGCGCCTCGGCCAGACATTCCGCCTGAGGAATGGTACGCGGAAAACCATCCAGAATGTAACCGTTCTTACAGTCCTCCTGACTGATTCTGTCCATAACCAGATCAACGGTCAGGGAATCCGGAACCAGAAGTCCCTGTTCCATATAGGCCCCCGCCTTCTTTCCAAGCTCGGTCCCCTGCTTAATATTTGCTCTGAAAATATCCCCCGTTGAAATATGCGGGATCTGATACTTTTCAGCAATTCTCTCCGCCTGTGTCCCTTTTCCGGCACCAGGTGCGCCCAACATAATGATCTTCATGCTTCCTCCTCCTTTGCGCGTCTTTTCCGCGCGTTAAGGGATACCCGGAGGCTGTTTCCTCCTTCTTGTGCATTCTTTCTGCACATACAGGTATGCCCGCGGGATACTTATCCCTCCATAGGTTTCATGAGCCACAAAAAACAGTGATTCGAAAAAGCGGGCGAAAAAACTTCCGCCCGTTTCGAATGCTTACACCGCTGTCATGTTTCCAGTCACAGCAATTCAGATATCCTCTGAGCTGTTACTTCCAATTAATCATTTAAGAATCCCTTGTAATTTCTTACAAGCATCATAGATTCCACAGCCTTAATGGTCTCCAGGATAACGCCTGCGATGATAATTAAGGATGTTCCGCCAAAGGAAAGACTGCCAACGGAGAACAGGCCGGATGCCATGATTGGAATGATACATACAATAACCAGACCAACCGCCCCGATGAAAACAATATAGTTTAAAATATTAGTGAGGAAGTCCGAGGTTGGCTTACCAGGACGAACGCCCGGGATAAATCCGCCGGATTTCTTCATATTATTTGCAACTTCCAATGGGTTAAACGTAATGGACGTATAGAAATATGCGAACAGTACGATTAACACGATATAAAACAGCAGACCAACAGAATATCCCGGACTCTCCGGTCTAAACCAGTTGGAAGAGCTTAACGCCAGAAGAATTTTTCCTCCGATGGTGGAATAGTTCACCTGGAAAAACTGTGCAACCATCACCGGCATAGACATGATAGAGGAGGCAAAAATTACCGGAATTACGTTGGCAGTATTTACCTTAAGCGGAATGTAGGTGGACTGTCCACCGATCATTCTGCGTCCCTGCATCTTTTTGCTGTACTGTACCGGGATGCGGCGCTCTGCACCATTTAAAATGAGAACGAATACAACCGTCGCGACAATAACTGCCAGCACAATAATGGCTGCCACAGTTGCAACCGCCACGGACTTTCCGGCCATAAAGCGCTCATACAAAGTCAGTACATCCTGCGGAAGGCTGGATACGATATTAATAAGAAGTACAATGGAGATACCGTTTCCAATTCCCTTATCCGTAATTCTCTCTCCAATCCACATAAGGAGAGCGGAACCGGCCGTCATGGCTGCCACAACAGTCAGATAGCCCCAGAAATTCCTGTGATCCTCATAGAGCAGACCCTGTCTGCCGAGACCAATTGCCATGGCACTGGACTCAAACAGGGACAATGCAACCGTAAGATACCTTGTATATTCTGCAATCTTCTTTCTTCCATCCTCGCCTTCCCTCTGCATCTCTTCAAGCTTCGGAACAGCAATGGTCATAAGCTGCATGATAATGGAAGATGTGATATATGGGGTGATACTCAGCGCAAACAACGACATGGAGGAGAAAGAACCTCCCGTCACCGCATTGACAAATCCCATGCCGGAAGCCTGGAGATTGTCAAAAAAGGTTTTCAGATAGCTGGGGTCCACACCCGGAATCGGAAGGCAGGAGCCAATCCGGATAACAACAAGCATCATGAAGGTGTAAAGAAGCCGTTCCCGGACTTCTTTCACCTTAAATGCTTTTTGTATTGAATTTAACATATTAGATCACCTCGCAGGTTCCACCTACTGCCTCAATTTTAGCTTTTGCGGCCTCACTGAAAGCATTGGCTTTAACGTTAAGTTTCTTTGTCAACTCGCCGTTTGCAAGAATCTTAACGCCGTCCTGCGGGTTCTTTACGATACCGCTCTCCATTAATGTCTCAACAGAAACTGTGGAGTCGTTCTCGAATCTCTCAAGTGCACTTACATTAATTCCAACGATATTCTTAGAATTGATGTTTGTAAATCCTCTCTTTGGAATACGTCTGTATAAAGGCATCTGACCGCCTTCAAAGCCAGGTCTCGGAGCTCCGGAACGAGCTTTCTGACCCTTGTGGCCCTTGCCGGCTGTCTTACCATTTCCAGAACCATGGCCGCGGCCTCTTCTGAAATTATCGCTATGCTTGGAACCCTCAGCAGGATGTAAATTAGATAAGTTCATCACTGCACCTCCTTACTCTCTATCGGATTAGATTTCTTCAACTTTAACCAGATGTCTTACACTCTGGATCATGCCTCTAACTGCACCATTGTCCGGCAACTCAACTGTCTTGTGCATCTTCTTCAAACCAAGCGCCTCAACAGTTGCCTTCTGCTTCGGAACAGCACCGATAGGGGATTTTACCAATGTGATTTTTAACTTCTCTGCCATTTCATTATCCTCCTATTAGCAAACAACTTCTTCAACAGATTTGCCGCGGTTCTTTGCAACTTCTTCCGGAGTCTTTAACTTTAAGAGACCCTCGATGGTTGCCAGAACTACGTTTGTCTTGTTATTGGAGCCTAAAGACTTGGTACGGATGTTCTTAATACCGGCAAGCTCTACTACGGAACGAACCGGACCGCCTGCGATAATACCAGTACCTTCCGGAGCTTTCTTAAGAAGTACGGACGCGCTGCCGAACTCTCCAAGGAAGTCGTGGGGAATGCTGTTGTTCTCGTCTCTCGGAACCTCAACCATGTTCTTGATTGCTGCCTCTTTACCCTTACGAATGGCCTCCGGAACCTCGCCTGCCTTACCAAGGCCTGCACCTACGTGTCCATTGCCGTCGCCTACTACTACCAGAGCGGAAAATCTCATGGTACGTCCACCTTTTACAGTCTTGGATACGCGCTTGATGGCAACAACTTTGTCATTCAATTCTAACTGACTTGCATCAATGATTGTACGCTTCATGCTGTATTCTCCTCCCTACTAGAATTCCAGACCAGCTTCTCTAGCTGCGTCTGCCAAGGCCTGAATCTTGCCCTGATAGATGAAACCGCCACGGTCGAAAACAACTTCCTTAATGCCCTTTTCCATTGCCCTCTTTGCGATTACAGTTCCAACATATGCTGCTGCCTCAACGGTGTCGGTGTTCTCTAACTCAGCTTTGATCTCTTTCTCCACAGTGGAAGCTGCAGCTAAAGTATGTCCGACGGAATCGTCGATAATCTGAGCATACATATGATTATTGCTTCTGAATACTGCCAAACGCGGTCTCTCTGCTGTGCCGGCAAAGCGATTGCGTAATCTATAATGCTTTTTTTTGCGGATTTCGCTTCTTGACTGCTTGCTAACCATTTTTACACTCTCCTTAATTATTTCGCAACTGTTGTACCTTCACAGTTACATTATTTCTTACCAGTCTTACCAACTTTACGTCTGATAACCTCATCAGCATACTTGATACCCTTGCCCTTATACGGCTCCGGCTCTCTCTTGCTTCTGATTTCAGCAGCGTACTGGCCAACTTTTTCTTTGTTGATGCCCTTAACGATGATGATATTCTGACCTTCCAGAACAGTCTCAATACCTTCCGGGTCTTCCATCTCTACCGGATGGGAATAGCCAAGGGAAAGTGTTAATTTCTTGCCCTGCTTCGCGGCTCTGTAACCAACACCGTTAACTTCCAGCTTCTTCTCATAGCCTTCGGTAACACCGTGGATCATGTTATGGATTAACGTTCTAGTGAGACCATGAAGAGATTTCATTCTCTTTAAGTCATTTGGCCTTGTTACGATAATGTGTCCATCTTCTTCTTTGATTTCCATTTCCACCGGAAGAGTTCTTTCCAGTGTTCCTTTCGGACCTTTAACGGTCACTAAATTGTTTTCTGCGATTGTCACAGTTACACCTGCGGGAATCGCAACCGGCATTCTACCAATACGTGACATGCCATTTACCTCCTACTTAAATTCTCGGAGCATGCTTTTACACACTCTGTTTTCAGTTTCTATGTTATTTGCCTTTGGCATACAAAGGCCACACCGGACACCGCCCTGCCCGAAAAGCGGGTTTTGCAGGCGGCGGGTGATAACATCATGGAAAATTTTCTTTCAGCTCGCGCTCACTAAGCTGCTTTCGGTCACCAAACGAATGCCAGAACCTCGCCGCCTACGCCCAGCTCGCGGGCCTGCTTGTCGGTGATGACACCCTGATTGGTGGATACGATGGCAATGCCAAGTCCGCCAAGTACCTTTGGCATATCTTCCTTACCGGCATATACACGTAAGCCCGGTTTGGAAATCTTTTTGATACCGGAGATGATTCTCTCATTTTTATCCTTGCCATACTTTAAAGCAATACGGATTGTCTGGAATCCGCCGTCTTCAACGATATCATATTTCTTAATATATCCTTCTCTTACAAGAATATCAGCGATAGCTAATTTCATCTTGGAAGCCGGTACATCTACTGTATCATGTTTTGCAGTATTGGCATTACGGATTCTTGTAAGCATATCTGCAATCGGATCGCTCATAGTCATGATTATATTTCCTCCTTGTGGATTGTTGGTTTGTCACTGTGGTTCGCAGATATCATTATCTGCGCTGCACAGGTGTGTTCTTCGGCCTCTGAGGAGTTGATCCTGTGGCCGGAGAACGGCTTTTGCACTAAATTCGCACTTCGCCTGCGGCTCGCGCCTTGCGTCTTTTTACATACTGGCTACCGCTACACTTCGCTCAACTAAGCTCTGCTCTCGCCTTCGGCTCGGCTTCGCTAAGGTTCGCGAAGGGCTTTCGCACTAAATTCGCACTTCGCCTGCGGCTCGCGCTCATTAAGTGCTCAATGCCTACCAGCTAGCCTTCTTTACTCCCGGGATCTCGCCCTTGTAAGCCAGTTCGCGGAAGCAGATACGGCAGATGCCGTATTTTCTCAAATATGCGTGCGGACGACCACAGATTCTGCAACGATTGTATTCTCTTGTGGAGAACTTTGCAGGACGCTGCTGTTTAATCTTCATTGAAGTTTTAGCCATGGATAAATCCTCCTACTTATTTTGCAAATGGCATATTGAATAATGTCAAAAGTTCACGGGCTTCTTCATCGGTCTTGGCAGTTGTTACGAAAATAACATCCATACCTCTTACTTTATCAACTTTATCGTATTCAATTTCAGGGAAGATTAACTGCTCTTTAATGCCAAGTGCATAATTGCCTCTGCCGTCAAATGCGTTTGCATTTACGCCGCGGAAGTCACGCACGCGGGGAAGAGCCAGGTTGATTAAACGGTCTGCAAACTCGTACATCTTCTCTCCACGAAGAGTTACCTTGCATCCGATTGCCATACCCTCTCTGATTTTGAAGTTAGCAACGGACTTTTTTGCTTTTGTCAGGACTGCCTTCTGGCCTGTGATGATTTCCAGGTCACGAACTGCAGAGTCAAGGACTTTCGCGTTGTCTTTTGCTTCGCCTACGCCCATATTGATAACGATCTTATTAAGCTTCGGCACTTCCATGATATTCTTATATCCGAATTTCTTTGTCATTGCATCAACGATTTCGTTCTGATACATTTCTTTTAATCTAGACACCTTGTTTTCCTCCTCTCTGCTCTTAGTCGATTACTTTTCCGGTTGTTCTGGCAACGCGGACCTTTTTGCCATCCTTAACTTCAAAGCCAACTCTTGTTGCTTTTCCGTCAACGAGCAGCATTACGTTGGAGATGTCCATGGCAGCTTCCTGGTGAACGATACCGCCGTTCTGATTTGTCTGGCTCGGTTTGGTGTGCTTTGTCACCATGTTGCAGCCTTCAACCAGAACTTTGTTCTTCTTTGTATCGACATGAAGGACCTTACCGGTCTTATCTTTATCTTTGCCTGCGATAACTTTAACCATATCGTCTTTTCTGATTTTATGCATTATCTGGCACCTCCTTATAATACTTCCGGAGCCAGAGATACAATCTTCATGAACTGCTTCTCACGAAGTTCTCTTGCAACCGGCCCAAAAATACGGGTTCCTCTTGGAGTCTTATCATCCTTGATAATAACTGCCGCGTTCTCGTCGAACTTAATATAAGAACCGTCTTTACGGCGTGCACCTTTCACTGTACGAACAACAACGGCCTTTACAACATCGCCCTTCTTAACAACGCCGCCTGGTGTTGCATCTTTAACGGAAGCTACGATGATATCACCGATATTAGCATATCTTCTTGTAGAGCCGCCCATAACACGGATACAAAGCAGTTCTCTTGCACCTGTATTGTCGGCAACCTTTAATCTGGTTTCCTGCTGAATCATGCTCTAAATACTCCTTCCTTTTCGTTCGCTCCGCTCACCACGTGAAACGCCAGTGACCTCACTTTGCACGAGGCCGCGCTGCGTTGGGTCTGCCCCTTACGCTCCGTCACGTTTACGCTGCGAAACGACACTCTGTATCGCTTCTTTTATCTTGCTTTCTCGATAATTTCAACAAGTCTCCATCTCTTGTCCTTGGATAACGGTCTTGTTTCCATCACTTTTACTGTATCGCCAATATTGCACTCATTTTTCTCATCATGAGCTTTTAACTTATATGTCTTCTTAACAATCTTACCGATTAACGGATGTTTTACGTGGTCTTCGATAGCAACGACAATTGTTTTCTCCATCTTGTTGCTAACTACCTTACCAGTACGTGTTTTTCTAAGATTTCTTTCCACGACGGATAATCTCCTTTCAAATTTCGGTTTGTTACACGCGTCGGCGTGTGTCATAATAGCAGCCAATGGATTCGATATACGAATTTCGGCCAGCTTTTATGAATTAGTTAGCAACCTTTGCTTTTGCCGTGATAACAGTCTGAATTCTGGCGATGTTCTTACGAACCTCTTTGATTCTGCTTGTGTTATCTAACTGATTGGTTGCGTTCTGGAATCTCAGATTGAACAGTTCCTTCTTCGCTGCAACTAATTCTTCGTTTAACTCTGCTGCTGTCTTCGCATTTAATTCTTCTACATATTTATTAGTTTTCACTGTTATCACCGCCTTCTAAGTCTGCTTTGGAAGCGATCTTACACTTACACGGAAGTTTGTGCATGGCAAGACGAAGAGCCTCTTTTGCTGTTTCTTCAGGAACGCCAGCGATCTCAAACATCACACGGCCTGGCTTAACAACTGCTACCCAGTATTCAAGAGCACCTTTACCGGAACCCATACGGGTTTCAGCGGGTTTTGCTGTAACCGGCTTATCCGGGAAAATTTTGATCCAGACTTTACCACCACGCTTGATGTAACGGGTCATGGCAACACGGGCTGCCTCGATCTGATTGGACTTAATCCAGCACGGCTCAGTAGCAACAAGGCCATACTCACCGTTGGAGATTGTATTTCCTCTTAAAGCTTTGCCGGCCATGCTCCCACGGAACTGTTTGCGGCGCTTTACTCTCTTAGGCATTAACATTATTTATCGCTCCCTTCCTTATTTCCCTTCGTAGGAAGAACCTCGCCTTTGTAGATCCAAACCTTAACGCCAAGTTTGCCGTAGGTTGTATCTGCCTCTGCGAAACCATAGTCAATATCTGCTCTTAATGTCTGAAGCGGGATGGTTCCCTCGCTGTAAAACTCTGTACGGGCAATGTCTGCGCCGCCAAGACGTCCGCCTACGGCTGTCTTGATACCAAGAACGCCAGCCTTCATGGAACGGCCCATGGTAGACTTCATGGCACGACGGAAGGAAACACGGTTCTCAAGCTGCTGCGCGATGGATTCTGCAACCAGCTGTGCATCGCGGTCAGGTCTCTTGATTTCTTTAATATCTACAAACAGCTTCTTGTCTGTCATCTTCTGAACTTCAGCTTTCAGCTTTTCGATCTCTGCTCCGCCCTTACCGATAACAACGCCGGGCTTTGCTGTGTGAACGATGATTTTAACTCTGTCAGAAGCGCGTTCAATTTCGATTTTGGAAACACCGGCGCTGTATAATTTCTTCTTCAGATATGTCCTGATCTCGTGATCCTCTACAAGGTTGTCAGCGAAATCAGCTTCAGCATACCATCTGGAATCCCAGTCTTTAATAACACCGACTCTCATGCCGTGTGGATTAACTTTCTGTCCCATAACTGCCTCCTATCTCTCATTCAGCACAATCGTGATGTGGCTCATTCTCTTTTCGATTCTGTAAGCCCTGCCCTGTGCTCTCGGTTTTACTCTCTTCATGGTCGGTCCCTTGTTTGCGTAGCATTCCTCCACATACAGGTTCTCGGCACTCATACCATTGTTGTTCTCAGCATTTGCGATTGCTGATTTCAGTAATTTCTCTATTAAGCTAGAAGCATATCTGGGATTGTAAGTTACAATACCAAGTGCAGTCTGCACATCTTTGCCCCTGATGGCATCTAATACGAAACAAGCTTTCTGAACGGATACTCTTGCGTAAGACAGCTTTGCAGATGGTCTTGTATCCTTCTGAGCATTTCTTTCTCTCTTAATCTGACTTCTATGTCCCTTAGCCATTGATAAAACCTCCTTTCAAAGCGTCTTAATTATTTACGACCGGACTTCTTCTCGTCTTTTCCATGGCCTCTGTAAGTTCTTGTAGCAACAAACTCACCGAGCTTATGTCCTACCATATCCTCTGTTACATATACCGGAACATGCTTTCTTCCGTCGTGTACTGCGATTGTATGACCTACCATCTGCGGGAAGATTGTGGAACGGCGGGACCAGGTCTTAATAACCTGTTTCTGTCCTGCTTCGTTCATAGCGTCTACTTTTTTAAGTAAGCTTGCATCTGCAAATGGTCCTTTTTTAAGTGAACGAGCCATCGTTTTACCTCCTATTGATTACGCCTTACCGTTTCTTCTTCTTACAATCAACTTGTTAGACTGTTTGTTTTTCTTTCTGGTCTTAAGACCAAGAGCAGGCTTGCCCCACGGTGTGCACGGACCCGGACGGCCGATACCGGTCTTGCCTTCACCACCGCCATGCGGATGGTCGTTGGGGTTCATAACAGAACCGCGGACGGTCGGGCGGATACCCATGTGACGTTTTCTGCCGGCTTTACCAATCTTGATCAGGTTGTGATCGCCATTGCCAACAACGCCTACGGTTGCGCGGCACTCGATCGGAACCATTCTCATCTCGCCGGAGGGTAAACGAAGTGTTGCGTACTTTCCTTCTTTTGCCATTAACTGAGCTGCGTTGCCAGCAGAACGCACCAGCTGTCCGCCCTTGCCGGGATGTAACTCAATATTGTGTACCTGTGCGCCGACCGGGATTAAGGATAACGGTAAGCAGTTACCCACCTTAGCCTCTGCGTGTTCGCCGCTCATTACCTTCATTCCATCGGTAAGGCCCTGCGGTGCAAGGATGTATGCTTTTTCGCCGTCTGCATAGCAGATCAGAGCGATGTTAGCGCTTCTGTTCGGATCGTACTCGATACCAATTACAGTTGCCGGAATTCCATCTTTGGAATTTCTCTTGAAATCTACAATTCTGTATTTCTTTCTGTTTCCGCCGCCCTGATGTCTGACGGTGATCTTACCCTGGTTATTACGTCCAGCGTTTTTCTTCAGGGAAACAAGCAGCGCCTTCTCCGGAGACTTCTTTGTGATCTCAGAGAAATCGGAACCGGTCATGTTTCTTCTGGAAGGTGTATATGGGTTATAGGTTTTAATTCCCATTTTTTGCTCCTTTCAACGCCTTCTGGCGTTTCTCTTTTAATTCTCGTGACTTAGAAGGTCACATAGTGTATCGGCGGCCGCAGCGGTTTAAGGAACTGTATTGGCGGCCGCTGTTGTTCGCTCAGCTAAGCTCGTCTTTCGCCTTACGGCTCAGACTCATAGCAGATACATCCTCGCACTGCCCGGAGTATCCGCTTTCGCACCAGACCCGGCAAGCCTCGCCAAGTGCTCAATGCGTCGCGAACGGCGTTTCACTAAATTCGCGCTCTGCGCGCTCATTAAGTGATTACAGCCCCTGGAAAATCTCGATTTCCTTGCTGTCCGCTGTCAGTTTAACAATTGCCTTCTTTGTCCTGGCAGTCTTTCCAACAACCATACCGCGTCTGCGCTTCTTGCCATCCAGATTCTGTGTGTTTACGCTGTCAACCTTTGTTCCCGGGAACATTTTTTCAACAGCCTCTTTGATCATGCTCTTATTTGCATCCGGATGAACCAGAAATGTATATTTTCTCTCGCTCATAGCGTTCATGCTCTTCTCAGTTACAACCGGTTTGAGGATTACGTCGTAGTACTGTACATTTGCCATTATGCGTACACCTCCTCGATAGAAGCAACGGCAGCCTTTGTCGCTACCACTGTGTTATATTTCAGAATGTCATATACATTAATTGTATTGACAAGAGAAGTCTTTACCTCCGGAAGATTTCTTGCGGAAAGAACTGTGTTCTTATCATTATCAGCAATAACCACCAGGGCCTTGGATACCTTCAGATTATCCATAACGGCCTTAAAATTCTTTGTCTTGATCTCATCGAACTTCAGCTCATCAACTACAACAAACTTATTCTCATTTACTCTGCTTGTTAAAGCGGACTTGAGAGCCGCTCTCTTTTCCTTCTTGTTGAGACGGATTGTATAGTCTCTGGGAGTCGGTGCGAATACCATTCCACCACCTGTCCACTGCGGTGCCCTTGTGGAGCCCTGTCTTGCATGGCCGGTTCCCTTCTGTCTCCACGGTTTTCTTCCGCCGCCAGAAACTTCGGAACGGGTTTTTGCTTTCTGTGTTCCCTGACGTTTATTTGCAAGCTGTGCAACAACGGCCATGTGTACGAGATGCTCGTTCACTTCAACACCGAATACGGCATCGTTAAGCTCCATTGTGCCAACTTCTTTCCCTTCCATATTATATACGGATACGTTTGCCATTTCTATTTTCCTCCTTTCCTATAAAAGCTTATTTACCAGCTTTTACTGTTTCCTTCAGTGTTACTAAGGATTTCTTCGGGCCTGGTACAGCACCCTTAACCAGAATCACGTTGTTTTCAACATCAACTCTTACAACTTCCAGGTTCTGAGTAGTGATCTTCTTGTTACCCATGTGACCCGGCATGCCTTTGCCCTTGAATACGCGGCCCGGAGTTGTTGCAGAACCATTGGAACCCTGATGACGATGGAACTTGGAACCATGAGCCATGGGTCCTCTGTGCTGTCCAAGTCTCTTAATAGCACCCTGGAAACCTTTACCTTTGGAGATAGCCGTTGCATCCACTTTATCGCCTGCTGCGAAGATGTCAGCCTTGATTTCATCTTTTACATTATACTCTTCAGAATTTTCGAATCTGAATTCTCTCACATATCTCTTGTAAGATACGCCAGCCTTGTCAAAATGGCCTTTTACCGGCTTGCTGACAAGCTTTTCTCTCTTATCAACAAAACCAACCTGCACGGCCTTGTAACCGTCATTTTCCTCTGTCTTAACCTGCGTTACCACGCATGGTCCAGCCTGAAGAACTGTTACCGGAACGAGAACGCCTTCATCATTGAAGATCTGAGTCATTCCGACTTTTGTAGCCAAAATCGCTTTCTTCATTTTCTTACCTCCTGTTACTAATCTACAGCGGAACGCAAAAACCGGTATCCGGCGCGTTCATCCTAGAGCAGCCCAACATAGGTGGAACACTATGACATTGCAGACCGCAATGATGTTGATTCCCTTTCAGGATTAAGTGTTGCTTTTATATCAGAACCATTCAGGATTTTTCCCAGTCATTCTCCCCCGGGCCATTTTGTTGTTTCACTGTGCCCACGGGAAACCCGAACGATCTCACTTCGCGCAGGTCCGCACTTCGTTGGGTCGGACTCCTCCGCTTCGCTTCGTTTGGGCAGCGGTTGCTTCGCAACCTTATTTGTTCTTCATTTTGATGTCGATATATACACCGGCCGGCATTTCCAGTCTGGACAGTGCATCTACTGTCTTCTGGCTCGGGCTTGTGATATCGATGAGTCTCTTATGAGTTCTCTGCTCGAACTGTTCTCTGGAATCTTTGTACTTATGAACAGCTCTCAAAATTGTTACAACCTCTTTCTTCGTCGGCAGCGGCACCGGTCCGCTCACCTGAGATCCTGTTTTCTTTACGGTCTCGATGATTTTGCCGGCGGACTGATCGATCAGCTGATGGTCATACGCCTTTAATGTGATTCTCATAACCTGACTTGCCATAAAAAAAGTCGCCTCCTTTTCGCACTTTTACGAAGTACGACAAGCGGTGACTGTACACGGTCTCGCGTGTATCCTCTGGATTCACACGTTGTTACTGCCCCTTACCCTGAGCAGCTGTTAATTTGGTACAGTGACTTGTCGCCAGTTTTCTAACTTGACATTCGCTCCACGGAAAACCTGCCGTATCCGGCAGCAACCTCACGCTTCACAGCTATCATGCCACAGCTACATTAACATATCACAAGTGCGGAAAAAATGCAAGCACTTTTTCCGCACTTTTTTACTTCTTTTACCTTTTGTGCTGCAGTTTACGGAGCGTCGTCTGCCTTTGTCGTTTCCTCCAAAGCCTCCAGTTCCTTTTTCACTGCATCTGTTCCGCGAAGCAGAACTCCCACTGCCGCCTTAAGCTGATTGTCTTCGTCCTTCGGAACCTCAATCATTCTTCTTAAATCCTCACGCAGCTCCACTTCCACATCCGGCTCGATTCCCAGCTCATGAATACATTCTCCCGAGGGAACATAGTAGTAGGCCGTTGTCAGCTTCACAGCGCTTCCATCCGCCATCGGAAAAACTCCCTGGGCAATGCCCTTCCCAAAAGTTTTGGTTCCCACAACCGTTCCCCAGCCATTATCTTTTAAAGCGCCGGTGAGAACCTCGGATGCGCTGGCGCTCTGGCCGTTCACCAGAACCACAATGGGAACGTCCACCTGATGATATTCATATTCCTCATTCGGATCCTCTGGTTTATAGTCCGGCGTCTTAGAATAAATCGTGCTGTCACGAATGCCCTTTCCTTTGAAGCTCACGATAGTTTTCCCCCCTGGAAGAAGATAATCGGCAATCGCTTCAGCCGCGCTCACCACGCCGCCGCCATTGTTTCTCAAATCCACAATCAGGCCTTCCATTCCTTTTCCCTCCAGGGAATCCACCGCTGTTTTAAACTGGTCCCCTGATACCTCTTCAAAGGAAGACAGGGAAATATAGCCGATTTTATCCTCCAGCATGGTATATTCCACCGTAGGATTCTCCACCATGGCACGCTCCATGGTCATCTCCACGTAGTCCTCCGCGGATTCCCGGTAAACCGTAAGGCTCACCTCTGTCCCCTCTTCCCCTTTGATATAATCGCTGACCAGAAGACTCAGATCCATGCCTGACACATCCATGTCGCCCACTGCGGTCAAAACATCTCCCGGCAGCATACCGGCCTTTTCCGCCGGAGTCCCCTTAAAGACCTTAACCACTGTTATGATACCCGTATACACGTTCTGACTCACCTGAACGCCGATACCGCAATATTCACCTTCGTTGCTCTCCACAACGCTCTCATATTCCTCCGGAGTGTAATACACAGAGTAAGGATCCTGAAGGGAATATATCAGGCCGCTGTAAATCCATTCCTCCGGATCCTCCCTTTCCTCCTCGTCAAACAGGAAATACTGATTAATCAGCTCCTGCATGTAATTAAGCTTGGGGCCGATTTTCGCCATATCCAGCTTTCCATCGTCACCTGTCCTATCAATCGTCTGAACCTCAGCACTCTGGTCCACATTGACTCCACGGGCCACAACCCAGATCCCGGCTGCCATTCCCACTGCAATAAGTCCGGAAAAAGCCGTCACCAGTGCGCCCACCAGCACACCCTTCCAGAATTTATTTTTTGTCTCTTTTTCTTCCAAGTCCTTTTTCTCCTGTTCTATCATAAACTGTACCTCCGACTACGGACTCACATACTGACGCGGATTTACATATGTACCGCCTGCACGGATTCCAAAATGCAGATGTGGCCCGGTGGAATATCCGGTGGAGCCCACCTTTGCAATCACCTGCCCCTGTTTCACAGTCTGCCCCACAGATGCCAGAAGCTTCGACGCATGCATATAAATGGTGTAAACCCCGCCGCCATGGCTGATCATGATGTAATTTCCGGCTGAATAGCTGTATGTGGAAACCACCACCTCGCCGGACGCTGCCGCCACAATATCGGTTCCTGTGGGAGCCCCGATATCAATTCCCTGATGATTGGAGGAAGCGCCTTCCGTCGGTGAAGAACGGCCGCCAAAACCTGATGTAATCCGGCTGCTTCCAGGGCATGGCCATGCGAAGCTAATATCTCCAAGACTCATGGTTTTATACGCTTTTCCAGCTTCTTCCGCTTTTTTTCTGGCCTCTTCTTCTTTCCGCTTAAGTTCCGCCTCGATGGCTTTTATGGACTGCTCCTGGGCCTCCAGATCCTTTTCGTACTCGGAAAGCTGTCCCTCCGCCTCTGTAATCTGGCTTTCATATTTTTTTAATTCCGTCTGCTTGGCCGATAAAAGCAGCTCCACAGATGCATGCCTGGCCTCCGTTTCCTCCTGCAGGGAAAGAAGCTTTATATGTTCCTCCTCCAGAATACGCTCTTTTTCTGTAATCCGTTCCCTGGTGGCCGCATACTCGTCAAGCATCTGCCTGTCATAGGATGAGATTTTGGCAATATACTCTGCTTTGTTTAAAAGCTCCGACAGAGATTCTGCCCGCATGAGAAGGTCCACATAGGAGCTGTCCCCTTTCTCATACATATATTTTATCCGCAGCTTCATGGATTCATACTGCTTTTTTTCCACCTCTTTTGCCTCATCCAGTTCCCCCTTCGTAACCTCGATCTGATCTTCCCTGGTTCTGATATCCGTTTCCAAACCGGAAAGTTCATCACTTATGGCCTCCAGACTGGCATCCAGCTTTTTCACATAAGCAGCCGCATCACTTTTTAAACTTTCAAGATTTTTAATGGCGTCCTCCGTTTTTTTCTTCTCCTCTTCCAGGGCCGTCCGTTTTTTCTTTGCGTCCTCCAGACCGACTTTCGTAGCACCGGCCGGAAAAGCAGTACACAGAATGAAGATTCCGAAAAACACGGTTCCAAACAGTCTCTTATATCTCTTCATATTGCTCTCCTACACCCGCAGATGCCTGCGTATGGTCATGAAACTGACAATAAAACCAAGTCCGCCGCCAAGGGCCAGGGAAACTCCTGCCATGGACGGGTAAATGGTCTCAACAGGGAGGAACTGAATAATTCCCGAAAGAAGCTGGAACCGCAGAGCAACATACTCCACAGTCTGCCGGTACAGAAAGTACATGGCCGCCAGGGGAATGGAGGCGCCGAAAAGTCCCAAAAGCGTTCCCTCCACCACAAATGGCGCCCGTATCATAAAATTTGTTGCTCCTATCAGCCGCATGATCTTGTTTTCGTTTTTTCGAAATTCTGCCGTAACAGAAATCGTGTTGCTGATTAAGAACACCGCAACAGCCAGCAGCATAAATATCATGGCTCCGAACAGCATGGCCAGAATTCTGTTGAAACTGGATAAGCCTGCCGCCGCGCTGTTGGAGTAATTGACTTTCCTGACTCCGGGAACCGATTCCAGATACTGAACCACCGGGCCCTGATCCGCAATATTATAAAGAAAAATTTCATAGGACGCAGAACCCGCCAGAGGGTTATCTTTGGCAAAGCCCTCGGCCAGGCTGCTGTTTTCCCCGAAATACTCGTCTTTAAAACTTTCCCAGGCTTCCGCTGCCGAAATGTATTTCATATCTTTGATCTGTGCGCCGCGGTCTGCCTTTATGGTTTCACCGATTCCAAGAATCTCCCCCTCTGTAAGGTTTTCATCAAAAAAAACGGAGATACCCATGGAGGATTCCGCCGTAACCACCATGTACTGGATATTGGTAATCACCGAATAAAAAACGCAGAACAAAAAAATACACGCAGAAATAATCGCCGTCGAAGCAAGGGAAAACCAGATATTTCTGCATATATTCACTATGCCCTGTTTCAGGCAGAACCAAAGTGTACTAATTCTCATACCGGTACCCGCTTTCTTCCTCATCACTGATTATGATGCCCTTATCAATGGTAATCACACGCTTCTTCATCATATCCACGATTTCGCGGCTGTGGGTCACAACAATCACAGTCGTTCCCTGCCGGTTGATCTCCTCTAAAAGCTTCATGATTTCCATGGCATTGTGCGGGTCTAAATTTCCAGTAGGCTCGTCAGCCAGCAGCACCTCCGGCCTGTTAATCAGGGCTCTTGCAATGGCAACTCTCTGCTGTTCCCCTCCTGAGAGCTGATGCGGATAAGATTTATACTTGGACGAAAGCCCCACCATTTTTAACATCTGCGGAACTGATTCCCGGATCGTGCGTCCGGAAGCCCCGATCACCCTCTGGGCAAAAGCCACATTTTCATAAACGGTTCTGTCCTTCAATAGACGGAAATCCTGGAATACCACCCCCAGTCTCCTCCGATATCTGGGAATATACCGCCTTGGCATTTTTCCCAGATCCATGTCATTGACAACAACGCGGCCGGAGGTTGGTTCCACTTCCTTTAACAGAATCTTCAGCAAAGTGGATTTTCCCGAACCGCTCCGGCCCGTAATAAAGACAAATTCCCCGTTGTCAATGATAATGTCAAGCCCCTTTAAAGCACGGCTGCTCTTCTCATAGGTCTTTGTCAGTTTCGAAATTTCAATCATAATCAGTAATCCAGGTTCTCCATATACTTCATGTATTTTACTACCATAAGGGCAATCTTGAAGGTAATGGCATCCTCAAACACGCGAAGATCCAGACCTGTACTCTTCTGAAGTTTATCCAGACGGTAAACCAGAGTGTTTCTGTGAATGTAGAGCTGCCTTGAAGTCTCTGATACATTCAGACTGTTTTCAAAAAACTTATTGATTGTAGTAAGCGTTTCCTCGTCAAATTCATCCGGATTCTTTCCATCAAAGATTTCCTTAATAAACATACGGCACAAGGGCAGAGGAAGCTGATAAATCAGGCGTCCGATACCAAGCTTGGAATATGCCACCACATTCTTTCCACTGTAAAAAATTTTTCCCACATCCAGAGCCATTTTCGCTTCCTTATAGGACCGGGATACGTCCTTAATTTCATTTACAATCGTACCAAAGGCAATATGTACCTTGGACATGGCCTCTGTATTCAGCATATCGAGGATCGTATTGGCCGTTTTTTCCAAATCCTCATAGCTTTCTCCCTGCTTCACCTCGCGTACCAGAATAATATTTTTTTCATCCACCGCGGTGATAAAATCCTTCGTTTTTGTCGAGAACAGGCTTCTCACAGTTTCCAGCGCATTGACATCTTTCTCATTCTTTGTCTCAATCAGAAAAACCACTCGTTTTACATTCGTTTCAATATGAAGCTTCTTTGCCCGGTTATAAATATCAACCAGAAGAAGATTATCCAAAAGCAGATTCTTAATGAAATTATCCTTATCGAACCGTTCCTTGTAAGCCACCAGAAGATTCTGAATCTGGAAAGCAGCCAGCTTTCCTACCATATATGCGTCATCGCTGCCGCCCTTGGCAAGCAGGATATACTCCAGCTGATGCTCGTCAAACACCTTAAAGAACTGGTAACCGGAAATTACCTGGCTGTCAGCCGGTGAATCCACAAAAGTGAGGATAGCACTTTCGTAGTCTTCTGCATGTTTTAATGTGGAGGCCAGGACTTTTCCCTCTACGTCACAAATGCAGAGGTCAATTCGAGTAATTTCTTTCATCCCCTCAATGTTGCACTGTAATATTTGATTTGAAATCATAGTGTCCTCTCCTTTTCACAAATATGTGCATTTATCCACATACTATTTTAATGCAAAAGCACAAAAAAGGAAAGGAAAATTTTGTATTTTTTCACAAAAAAAGTTACAGTTCACGGGGCGGGGAAAATAGAACGAAAACAGGTGTCAAGCTTGCCTGTAAGGCAGTTTTCGTCCGATTTTCCACATCGGGCAAACGCCCGATGCTTCTTGTCCGGCTTAAGGCGGACAAGAAGATACCCCCCGTGAATAGTAATCAAAAAAGGACAGATACATGTAAGATGTACCAGTCCTTTCTCCCACTTCTTAATTGGCGATGGTTTTCCCGTTCTCGCGGTCAAAAAGATAAAGCTCCTTTGCATCCACCGACAGCAGAATCTTTCCGCCCGTCCTGCAGTCAGGAGCCTGGCCTGCCAGACAAAGCCCCTCTGTTTCATTTTCTAAAAATCTAAGAGCTGTTTCCGTTTTGCCGTCTGCCATGCCCTGGAATGTAACCGTAAGAATCCCATTGCTGCTTCCGGAGGCATTTTCTTCCAGATGAAGGCTATCTGCGCGGATTCCCACAATAACTTCCTTTCCGGAATATGCTCCGTCAATCAGAGGTTTTCCCTTCTCCTCCGGCAAAAGAATCTGTCCGCTCTTAAGTTTCAGTTTCGCCTGATTTTCCTGTTCCAGCACTGTGGCAAGGAAAAAGTTCATGGGTGCCTGTCCCACAACACCGGCCACAAACCGGTTCACCGGTTTCTTTACCAGGTTTTCATATGTATCATCCTGACAGATCATACCGTCCTTCATCACAATCATTCTGGTTGCCAGTGTCCCTGCCGTCCCCTGGTTATCGGTCGCATAGATCACAGTCATATTCATTTTCCGGTATGTCTCCAGCAATTCCTGTCTTATCACCACCTGAAGTTCTTCTTCCAGATCTGCGATGATGCTGTCCAGAAGCAGAATCTTCGGACGGCGAACCAGAGCCCGTCCCAGAAGGACACGATATGTTTCTTCTTTTGTAAGTTCCGCCGGCATCTGTTCCAGAATGGAATCCAGATTTAAAAGACCGGCCGCCTCCTTCACCCTCGCATCAATTTCGTCCTGGGCCATTTTTCCCATGCGGAGTGCAAAGGAAAGATTGTCCAAAACGCTCATTTCCGGATACAAAATACTGTTCTTAAATACCATGGCAATGTTTCTGTCCCTTGGTTCAGAATCTGTCATATCCTTTCCGCCAATAGAAAGAGAACCGGAACTGATTTCCTCAAGGCCGGCTATCATACGGAGCAATGTGGATTTTCCACAGCCTGTGGGCCCTGTCAGAATCAGAAATTCACGGTTTTCAATTTCCAGATTAAAATCTTTCACCGCCTGCTGGCCGCTGGGATAAATCTTATTTACATTCTTTAATACTAAACCAGACATTGATTTCCTCCCGCTTCTGTATCTCTTTCACATAATTTGTACTAATATGGTACACAAATCAAACTCTTTTTTCCATATTGTAAATCACCAAAATATTAAAAATATTTCCATGTATTTTGCATATGACATCCGGATTATTATGAAAAATGCCCCGTTTTATTATAAAAACGGGACATTTTCTATGGCTTCTTTGTAAAAAATGACGGTTAGTTATTTCACCGCAATGGCTTCCATCTCAAGAAGCACACCCTTGGGAAGCTTTGCGACTTCCACACAGGAACGGGCCGGGCAATCCTTCTCAAAATACTTAGAATAGATACCGTTAATGGTTCCAAAATCGTCCATGCTCTGGATGAAGACAGTGGTTTTTACCACGTTGTCGATGGATGTCCCGGCAGCTTCCAGAAGATTCTTCATGTTCTTCATTACCTGCTCCGCCTGCGCCTCAATTCCTTCCGGAACCTCTCCGGTTGCCGGATTTACGGGAATCTGGCCGGATGCAAATACGAACCCATTGGCTTCGATGGCCTGGGAATAGGGTCCGATGGCGGCAGGTGCGTTTGTTGTGCTGATTACTTTCTTCATTTTGTTTCCTCCAGTATTCTGATATTTTTTTCTGTGATTTCTATTTTACCATCTTTTAAGAGATGGCCAACAGCGCGTTTAAATGCATTCTTGCTCAATTTGAACTCTCTTGCGATGACCTCCGGGGACGCCTTATCATTAAAGGGAAGAACTCCATCGAACTCCCGGATTCCTTTTAAGACCAGCTCCGCATCCGCAAAAATCTGATTATGTGCCTTCTCTCTGGCGCTCAAATCCAGCTTTCCGTCCTCGCGTACCTTTGTGACACGCGCATGAACGGTTTCTCCCACCCGGTAGCCGCCAAACAATTCTCTTTTAGGGATCATGCCGTGATACCGCTCATCCACGGCCACAAACGCCCCCAGATCCGGATTAATCTCAAACACGAACCCGTTGACCTCATCTCCCGTTTTATACATGGAATCACTTCTTAAATAAGGATATACTTTCATGGTAGCCGCCAACCGCTTACTTTTATCAATGTACAGCGCCACCAGGCACTGTTCTCCTTTTCTTACCGGATGGGTCTGTTCTTTAAACGGCAGAAGAAGATCCTTTTCCAGTCCCATATCCAAAAATGCCCCGATTTTTGATGTCTCCTTCACTTCAAGAACTGCGGTTTCTCCTAAGGTCACCTTAGGCGCATTTGTTGTGGCGATCATCCGGTCCTCAGAATCCCGGTAAAGAAATACCAAAAGTTTATCCCCGGTCTTTGCCCCGGCCGGCACCTGTTTTTTTGGAAGCAGGACTCCCTTCTCCATTGCCGGTTCTTTACACCCCGGCTCCGCCAGATATACGCCAAAATCCTTTTCCTTTATGATTTCCAGTTCCTGCACCTTTCCTATTTCCATTCTGTCCTTCGTCCTCGCTTTCACTCTCCCCGGAATCCATTCCGGAGTAACTTTTTTGCGCCTTCCGGCTTTATGCCTCTGCCCGCTTTTTTTCCGTCAGTTCCACATTAGCAAAAATGCTGTCATCTTCGCCGCAAAGAGAAACCACATAGCCAGCCTCCGTCTCCGCCGCTTTCACCACCATCTCATCTCCGAGAACTGCCGCCTTTTTATACTCTGCACGAATCTCCCCGATTTCCAGCCCTTCAGGGAGAATCTCCCTGGCGATATCCACATACTGGGCATTATTTACATGGTGGTTGGTATCAATCTGATGTTTTAAAACAGACCGCCGCCCCATTTCCTTCATCTCTCCCGGAAGCAAAATTTTCCGGGGAGCATATTCCATCGAAAGCTTCGGTTCTTCCGCCCCATAGGCGTCCACGTCCTTCCTTGTTACCCGGACGGGTTTTCCCTTCTCCGTATCAAAAAGGAACCAGCAGGAATTCGCTTTCACCAGATATTTCCGGTTTGCATCCAGAATCATAAAATTCCTGAGGCCATAAATTCCTTTGATCTCATAAGGCCAGGTGGCAATGAAAATCACATCACCAAGCTTCGGCCGCTCCAAAATCTGAATCTGCCAGGAAGATAAAAGCCATGCTTTCTTCTCCCGTTCCAGATAGGAAAGCCCCACCCCGCAGTCCTCTGATTGAAACGTAGAACAATCCTGAAAATAATTCATGATTCCCGTAAGGGATAATTTTGCATCCGTATCCGTCTCGCTGTAACGGACACGGCTTTGAAACTCATACATATTTTTTTCGTCTCTTTTCTGTTCCGATGGCCTTTCATTCTTTCTCTGCCTATATTTTACATGGCCCGGTCTGTTCCGTCAATCCCGGAATCTTCTCTGATCTTTTTACAAAAAAACCCAAAACATTGAATTTACAATGCTTTGGGCTTTTATACTGGGCTACAAGGATTCGAACCTTGAAAATGACGGAGTCAGAGTCCGTTGCCTTACCATTTGGCGATAGCCCAATCTATAATCCGCAGCCATTTCCTGACTGCGAATTACATTATACCCATATTTCACAGTTTCGTCAAGTACTTTTTTATTTTTATTTTCCTCGTTACAATTCGCGGGGCGGGGAAAACCAGGCAAAACAGACGTCAAGCTCGCTTGTCAGGCAGTTCTCGCCCGGTTTCCCACATCGGGCGGATTCCCGATGCTTCTTGTTCGTCTTATGACGGACAAGAAGATACCCCATGAACAGTATTTTTCGGCTTATTTCTGTGGCTTGGGAATCGGAATTTCCTTCGGAATCGGGCACTTATAAACTTTTCCGTTCATCTGTTTTTTAAATTCCTCTTTTGCCTCTTCCACAAGCTTCGGATCATCCACCAGCTTCATGGCCGCGGCCGCCATGACTTTGGAGCCAAAAAGCATGCCCTTCATGCCGATGCTCATTCCCGCACAGGCTGTAATCTGCCAGCTGTGTCCGGGCGCCGCCAGATTGCAGGTGGCCGTCATGACCTGTACGCAGGGAACGATATGCTGTACATCCCCCACATCCGTGGAACCATAGCCGTCCTCGTGGAGTACCGGGGAAACAAAAGTACATAAGGGACCGTTCTCAAGAGCGCCTGCGGCCTTCACGGCTTCATACTGCTGGCTCTTTCCGTTTAAGGTCTCGGCAAACTCTTTTTCTTCCTCTGTCCATTCAGGTTTTGCAATCTGTTCCATCACATCGTGGGTCAGGGTGGACAGCATCACCGGATTTAAAGTGTTATAGCAGCCGCCCATAAATTCGATTTCCAGTTTGGTCTCGGTCATATGGGCTGCGCCCTCGGCAACAAGCACAAGGCGTCTGTAAGTATCTTCCACAGCTTCACGGCTCATGGCCCGCACATAATACCAGACACTGGCATTATCCGGCACAATATTGGGAGCCGTTCCGCCTTCCTTTATCACATAATGAATCCGCACATCGCTGGTCACATGCTCCCGCAGATAGTTGGCCCCCACATTCATTAACTCAACAGCATCCAGGGCGGAACGTCCGTTGTGGGGATCTCCCCCGGCATGGGCCGTAATTCCATGGAAATGGAACACGGCGCTGTTTAATCCGGTCATAGTGCCAAGGGTCACATGATTTGTGGTGGCACCATGCCAGGAAAAGGCTGCATCCAGATCCGTGAACGCCCCTTCCCGGGCCATAAATGCTTTTCCGGTAAGAACTTCCTCAGCCGGACATCCGTAAAATACAACCGTTCCCTCTTTTCCTGTGGCCTCCAGTTCGGCCTTCATTCCCAGGGCTGCTCCCAGGCAGGCAACTCCCAGAAGATTATGACCGCAGCCCTGACCGGGTGCACCGGGCGTTACAGGTTCCTTTTCCGTACTTACTTTCTGGCTCAATCCCGGCAGAGCGTCGTACTCGCCAAGGAAACCAATCACCGGATGGCCCTTGCCCCATGTGGCCCGGATAGCGGTAGGCATACCCACATAACCGATTTCCACCTGAAATCCGGCATTTTTAAGCACCTCGGCGGTCCATTCACAGGCCTTTACTTCATTAAAGGCTGTCTCCGGATTCTCCCAGATCTTCTTGGCCAGTCCGGTAAGCACCTCAGCATTCTGGTCAATGGCTTTTACAGCAATGGTATCAATCATAAACTCTCTCTCCTTTACACAAATCACCGGAAACGCAGAATCCTGTGCAAACTTAACAAATAGTTTTTCTTTATGTCCAATAATTTGTTGATTTTAAATTAATTCTATTCCCAGGCAGCAGGGTTGTCAACACTTTTTATGTAAAGGAACACACTTTCCTGCTGCACAAAAGATTGCCGTTCAGACTATCATTGTTACCACAAAAGGTTACAGTTCCCGTAAACAATAATGTAGAGCAAAGCGGGCAGGCCTGCAGCTCCCCACCCCCCTCACTCATGAGGGGCTTGTCCGCTTTGTGCGCCGATGTGCGGCCGCTAAAACAACCTTCCTCTGTACATCGTGTGCATCCCCGCAGAGCGTTTTGCCTTATAGGAAAAGACTTTCACGCTTTCGCGTGACAAGGTCTTTCCTATAAGACAAAAAAAGGAACCCCTGATTTAAGGGATTCCATCTTTTACTGGGCTACAAGGATTCGAACCTTGAAAATGACGGAGTCAGAGTCCGTTGCCTTACCATTTGGCGATAGCCCATCGAACCAACAGGTGTATTATATCCCGACAGGCCAGATTCGTCAATAGTTTTTTTACATTTTTTAGTCGCTTTTAGGGTAATCGCAAAGTCGTCCCATAAAAATCAAGCCTCTTTCTGTGCTACATTTTTAAAAAGTAGCTTTTCAATCC
>ERZ808051.168-NODE-168-length-86505-cov-13.236393_pt1 | contig 86505 bp, 84 predicted proteins | sample MGYA00380199_ERZ808051 | MGnify/ENA primary metagenome ERZ808051 (study PRJEB31490, sample SAMN06133391) | mouse gut metagenome | isolation source: J11 | host: mice | place: China: Chengdu | collected 2015-05 ... | reverse complement strand
CTTGTAGCAAGGCTTTTTCTGCCCCTACTGCGTAACAAAGGGCATGAAAAAAGCGGCGTTCCTGTTCTCCCATGTAGGGAGTGGGAAACGCCGCTTCTGCGTCGTATTCAGTTTTTAGTACAATACCCGGCTTGTCCGTCGCTCGAAAAACCTTGATTTTCCAGTGTTTTCAAAAGTATCGTTATCTAACGTCAGCTTTCCAGCGGCCCGGCTTCACCGAGATGATGGACGCCGTGGAGAGCGGCGCGGTCAAGACGGTCGTGACGAAAGACCTCTCACGCCTGGGACGGAATTATCTGCAAGTGGGCCTATTTACAGAGATCACCTTCCCCAAGAAGGGCGTCCGCTTTATCGCCATCAATGACGGCGTGGACAGCGCCCAGGGCGACAACGACATGAGCGCCCTGCGGAACCTGTTTAACGAATGGCTTGTGCGCGATACAAGCAAGAAAATCAGAGCAGTAGTCAGAGCGAAAGGAGCAAGCGGTATGCCTATCACAAGCCAGCCGGTCTATGGCTATCTGAAAGGCCCGGACGGACACTTCATCGTTGACCCGGAGGCCGCAACCGTGGTGAAGCAGATTTACAGTCTGTGCCTCGCCGGGAACGGCCCCACGAAGATCGCCCGGATGCTGACCGAGCAGAACATCCCCACGCCGGGGACGATGGAATACCGGCGCACCGGCAGCACCCGCCGCTACTACCCGGACTACCCCTGCAAGTGGTCGAGCAACACTGTGGCGCACATCCTGGAGCGGCGGGAGTACCTGGGGCATACCGTCAACTTCAAAACAGAGAAAGTGTCCTACAAGGTCAAGACCAGCGTTGCCAACCCGGAGAACAAGGTGATGGTTTTCGAGCATACCCACGAGGCCATCATCGACGAGGCCACCTGGGAGCGGGTGCAGGAGCTTCGCAAGCAGCGCAAGCGGCCCAACCGTTACGGCGAGGTTGGCCTGTTCTCCGGCCTGCTGTTCTGCGCCGACTGCGGCAGCGTCATGTACCAGCAGAGGTACGAAACGGACAAGCGGCGGCAGGACTGTTACATCTGCGGCAGCTACAAGAAGCGCACCGCCGACTGTACGGCGCACTTTATCCGCACCGACCTCCTGACAGCGGGCGTGACCGAGAATTTACGAAAAGTCACCAGCTACGCCGCCAAGCATGAGGCCCGGTTTATGAAGCTGCTGATGGCGCAGAACGAGGACGGCGGCAAGCGGAAGAACGCCGCCCGCCGCCGTGAGCTGGAGGCGGCGCAGAAACGCATCGGGGAATTGAATGGCATCTTCAAGAGACTTTACGAGGACAGCGTGGCAGGACGCATCACGGACGAGCGCTTCATGGAGCTGTCCGCCGATTACGAGCAGGAGCAGGCCACGCTGAAAGCCCGTGTCACTGAGTTACAGGCGGAGCTGGGGCAGGCGCAGGAGGCCGCTGTGAACGTGGAGAAGTTCATGGCCGTTGTGCGGAAGTACACCAGCTTCGAGGAGCTGACCCCTACCCTCCTCCGGGAGTTCGTGGAGAAGATCGTGGTGCATGAGTGCTGGAAGGACGAGCAGGGAACGCGCCACCAGGACATTGAGATTTATTATTCTTTTGTAGGCAAGGTGGACTTGCCTGATGATTGAGCCAGACCTATCCGGCGAGGCCCCGCCGGATGGGGACGGCAAAAATTTTTAACCTCTCCTTGCTTCTTTATCCGTAGTGAGCTAATGGGCAGGGCGTAGAAGCACCTTCTTCTGCGATATTGCAGAACCTCAATACTCGTTGCAATATAAAACCGCCTCTACTTTTGTAGGGGCGATTTTTCGTTTCATACTGTTACGTTTTTTAGAAAATCTGAGCGGGGAATATACGGGAGATTAAGCTGGCACCCCATGCGGTTGAGTTCGTTCAGCTTGATAAGCATTAGATTGATATTTGTCCCTATGATCGACGAAAGCTGTACCACATCATACCCCTGGCCCACAAGCTCAAACAGTTCCTCGTTGTCGATCCGTAAATGGGCTGAAAAGGCATTGGCCTCATACTCCATCTCGTTCCGCATATCAAAAAGGGTAAACTCTTGGAGGCCCATCCCGACCTTGGCCTGCTCCCTATGAAGGGCATCGTGGCCGATCTCGTGGCCGCAGACCATTTGAGTTGTAATGTAGTCCATGTTGGAGTTCAACAAGATGTGTCTCTCCTTGTGCTGGTAGCTATACATCCCCAGCAACTCCTTGAAATCATCAATATGGTGTATGTAAATGCCAATTTCACAGGCGATCCGCAAGGTGTCTCGTGTTCCGCAGCATTTCACAAGCTCGTTGGCCTTACGATAGATCGTTTCCGCTCTTTGCAGCATAGATGTTCCACCCCCAAAAGCGCAAAAGCTCCCTTGTATCACAAATTATACATAGGTTACTGTCCTATATTCAGGACTTTTTGAACTTTTTGGGCGTGTACTTCTGCACGTTCCTTGCTTTGGACTCCCAATAAATATCCTGCAACGCTTTCATTACAGCATCTTTATCTTCTTCAGACAGCGTACCGCCAGCGCACAGCCCGGAGAACCCCTCGATCACAGCCTGGGCCTGTGATGCCCCACGAGTGCCATACTGTTCGGCGGCATTGACCACAAATTCTTCATCTTCCGTCAAGAGGTAGTTTTTCTCAACATTGAGGGCTTTTGCCAGGGCCGCATAGGTTTCTCTTTTCCTGGGGTAACTATCCCCCTTTTCGTAGCTGACAATGGTGCGGAGTGCAACGTGAGCCGTTTCCGCAAGCTGCTTCTGTGTATAACCCATGTTGAGCCTTGCAGTTCTCACTTTTTCTGCAAACTTCATCATACCATCTCCATCGAATGTGCAATTAACCGCACATCCCCTATTGACATATGCAACCCGCTCGCCTATAATATGGGTGTGCGGTTGACCTGCACATATACTACAACAAGCTGCACATCATGTCAAGAGGGTGATGTCTTTTTTTGTCGAAAATCGCTTTAGAACGTGTAAACAACAGAAGCAGGTCTGTGGGCATACCATAGGAGGTGACCTAAAGATGGGCTACTTATCCCGGAATAGCCTTGAAAAAATAGCAACCCGTATTTTTAATGACTACAAACATCTACCCCGATTTGCAGGCCAGCAGGTCGATCATGTTGACCCGGAAATCCTGGCCTGCGGACTTTGCGGCCTCCGCATTGACCATTTCCACCTGTCAAAAGACGGGCTGACCCTTGGAATGACCGCATTTAAGGAGATCGGCGTTGAAGTCTATGACGATAGTGGACAACCATTTTTCTACTACCTTGATGGGAGAACTCTCTTAGTAGAAGCAGACTTAAAGAACGATCCAACTCTGCATGGAAGGTATCACTTCACAACGGCACATGAAACGGCGCATCAAATTTTGGCTGATCTATACCCAACCAATAGGGTGATCCAAAACCGTATCATCTATTACCGGGGCCGCAGTCCACAATATCCCATCCATGATTGGGGCGAGTGGCAGGCTGACAATCTGGCATCGGCGCTCCTGCTCCCCATTGAAATCGTACATAGTGCGCTCTGCAAATTTAACTTGGGGAACGGTATTGACATATTGAACAGGATATACCGGCCAAAGGAATACAGGCAGTTTTGCGATATGGCCGAGTTCCTTGGCGTTTCAAAACAGGCTATGGCCATCAGACTGAAAAGACTTGGCCTGCTGAAAAAGGAATACTTGCAGAACCCTTATGCGCTGGCCGATGTCGAAAAGGAGGATGATGAATGATGGCTGAATCTATAAATGTTGCCGTCAGGTGCCCGGAATGTAACTGGCGTGTGATGGACAAAGTATCGCCCACTACGGGAAAAATTGAGATCAAGTGCCCCCACTGTCATAAAATTGTGGAAGTCGATCTGGCGTTGCGCCGGAAGGCGCTGCACCGACAGGCTGGGTAACTTCAAATATTACAAAGGAGGAAGTGACAACAGAATAAGGTCTAAGAGTACCGAGCAACGGGTCATCGTGCCGCAAAGCCGATAGTCACCAAATGGCCGGACATTAGGAATGTGAGGAGGCAAGCCCCCCTCCTATTCCTAATGCCCGGTCTTTTTTGTTGCCGCTCCAGAAATGGAGCAGGGAATGAACCTGTTTGTTTGGCAGGCGGCGCTTTGCCGTTATCCGTGATCTCCTGGATTTTTGGCCCTCAAAAATCCAAAAATTCAAGGAGATCACCAATGAAAACTACATATTTGATCTATAAGCAGGTAGATGGTGTCCAGCAGCTTGTCGTTGCGACGCAGGAGGAATGGGACGCTATTATGAAAGGCAACCGGGGCTTGCCCATAGAGCAGCGCCGGTGCTTTATAAAGGACTGTTTTACAGATGGGGACGAGTTGGACTGTATGTTTATCGAAATGACCGCAGCCGAATATCGGAAGTGGAACAGCAAGAACACGGTTCACCAGCGGATAAGGAAAACTGGTGCGCTTCACTTGCACCTCTCCCTGGACGCTGGCATCGCTGATACTGATGTTGAATCGCTCCATGAGTGTATCCCTTCTGACTTCGATCTTGAACGCCTTGCGATGGACACGGTTCTTATGGGCGAATTGAAGCAGGCACTTAAAGCGTGGAAACCCTGGGCGGAAGAACTGCTGGAACTCTATCTGGCCGGGGCAAAGCGTTCCTGCACAAACAGTCTGTGCAAGAAATACCGGCTCAGTGACCGGGCTGTTCAAAAGAGGAAAGCGGCCTTTGAAAAATTTGTTTTAGATTTTTTGAAAAAATAAGTTCGGTTTGGGGCGTTGAAAGTTGTAGTAGGGAGCTGAGAGGGCCACAAGCCCCCTCAATGCTCCTTGACAACCAAATACCCATTCGTCAAGTACATCAGTTCCGATGTGCGAAAGCACGAGCCACCACAACAGGGTACGCCACGAAGCTGGATTGTTGGAGAACTATGAACCGTTGAAATGAGGTTCCCTAAAGCTCCTATCCCAACCATGCCGAGCGAGAACTCCCTTTGTAAGTGCCGGGTTGCTCCCGGTATGGCGATGACAGTCGGAATGACAATGGTACTCCCGTCCAGCCACAGCCCTGCTACGCAGGATCACGCAATGGGGGCGGCTCTGTCAGAACGACAGTTGGGGTGAAACTCCCGTGAGGTGGTGAGCAGGCCACCGCTTGACGACTTCCCAGGCTTCGGCCTGCACACGGGGTGTCGAGGACAAATAGTGTGCATTACATATCTGACCGCCAACGCGGGGACGGCCAATCGCCAGCTATGATAATAAGTCTCTGGATGGATTGGCGGTCAGGTGTGTTTTGCACACGTCCTGGGGAGTATATGGGTATTTGGCTGCAAGGGCAAATCACATAAGAGTGAGGTGTCCTTATGAAAAGGGAACGGCCAGACGAGGTGCTGCGCGGCCAGATGTACTATGCCAATTTAGACCCGGTGATCGGCTCCGAGCAGGGAGGGACACGGCCTGTCCTTGTGATCCAGAACAATGTGGGGAACTGTTTCAGCCCTACCATCATTATCGCACCCATCACCACCAGGGTGAAGAAGCTCCGCCAGCCGACCCACATCGGTATCCCGCCGTTCTTCGGCCTCCCGCAAAGCTCTATGGCTATGCTGGAGCAAATCAGAACGATTGACAAGAGCAGGCTGGGCGATTATGTGGGCTGTCTGGACGATGATGTGATGGACTATATTGACGAGGCCCTTGGTATCAGCGTTGGCCTGCAAGACCCCAGCGACACAGCACAGGAGCGACCCGCCGATGAACCGCGTGATGATGTACCTGATGAAATGGTGCTGACGCTTTGCGGCACCTGCCTCAAACAGTTTATTTACTCGCCTGAACACATCGTCAGGCGGATCGACCGTACTCAAACCAAAGAACCTTGTATGTACTGCCATGTCCGGGACGGCTACGATTACCGCATCATCCACAAGAAAAAGCGCCTGGGCGACGACAGGTATTAAGGGGGTGCGGAGCATGACTGATGAATTGATGGAACAGCGCATGGCGGAACTCAACGCCCACAACGCAGAAAAAAGCTCTATTTCCGACAATGAAAAACGGGCTTACTCCGTAGACGATATTATGGCTATCCTGGATATTAGCCGTTCGTCCGCTTATATCCTTATCAAGAAAAATCTCTTTCGGAGCGTCAAGATCGGCAACCAACTCCGCATCTCTAAAGCCAGCTTCGATGAATGGCTGGACAAGGGGTGATTGTCAACTGTACGATTTCAGTTCGGTCAGCACAATCGCACATTTGAGTAAAATGAACCTCCCCGCTACAATGTAGTCAAGGCAAAAGCCTTGGCTACATTGGCAAGCTACATATCATGGTGCCAGCCAATAAGCCGGGGTGCAAAATCTACATAGGAGGTACTTCTGCATGGAAAAAACCAGCATCTCCGTTCCTGAAATGCGGAGGCTGCTCGGCATGAAAAAGGTCGAGGCATATTGGCTTGTAAAGCAAGGACGTTTCAAAGTAATCCTTGTTGGCGGCAAAATGCGGATCATGCTGGACAGTTTTGAGGAATGGTACGGCAGGCAGTTCCGCTACAAAAAGGTCAACGGGCCGGAACCGGGCCAACTGCTTCCTGCTTCTCTGACCGTCCCGGAGGCGGCTGGCATCCTCGGCCTGAACCCCGGCTCCGTCTACGAGCTGATAAAGAACCACGCCCCCTTTGAGACATTCAAGGTCGATGGGCAGACCCGCATCCTGAAAGAAAACTTTGAAGCGTGGTATCAGGGCCAGTCCCACTATAAGAAGCCGGAGGACGCAGCGCCGCAGGAGCTAATGGACGCCACCTTATCGGTGAGCGATGTTGCAAGGCTGCTGGGCATACACCGCAACAGCGTTTATAACATGGTGAACAAGCGGCACCTGTTTGCGACAGTTAAAGCAAACAACAAAATCCGTATTTACAAGGACAGCTTTGAAGCGTGGTACAAGTCCCAAAAACGTCACACCATAGTTACCGGCTGAAAGGAGGAACAACCGTGGCGTCTATCATTAAGCGCAAAACCAAGTATTCCGTTGTCTATACCTACACGGACAGCAGCGGGGCCAAGCGACAGAAATGGGAAACCTGCGGCTCCCATGCGGAAGCCAAGAAGCGCAAAGCGGAGATTGAGCATCAGATCGACACCGGCGTGTTCATCCCGCCCAGCGCCGATACCCTGTCCGACTTCCTGGACGAGTATGTGTCCCTCTATGGCGTCAGCACATGGGCACCCTCTACCTTTGATGGGCATAAGGCTTTGATCGACAACTACATCAAGCCCATTATCGGGGATGTAAAGCTGGACGACATCAGCCCCAGGATGATGACCAAGTTCTACAAAGACCTCCAAACCGTGAAAGCGGTTCCCCGGTATGGGCATCCCGATGGTGAGCTTATCTCCCCCAGCACAATACGGGAGATACACAAACTCCTGCGGAACGCTTTTAATCAGGCGGTAAAGTGGGAGATAATGGCACGAAACCCGGTGCAGAACGCCACGGTTCCCAAGGCCGAGAAGCATGAGCGGGATATTTGGGATGCTCAAACGCTTATGAAAGCGTTATCCCTCTGTGATGACCCATTCCTCTCCCTGGCAATCAATCTGGCCTTTGCCTGTTCCCTGCGTATGGGGGAGTTGCTGGGCCTGACATGGAGTTGTGTGGATATTAGCCAGGACAGCATAGACAATGACTGCGCCTATATCTACATCGACAAGGAGCTTCAGCGCATTTCCAGGGAATCGCTGGCCCAACTGGGGGAAAAGGGTATCATGTTCAAGTTCCCCACGGTACGGGGGTGCAACTCCACCGTGCTGGCCCTGAAAGAGCCGAAAACAAGGACGAGTGTGCGGAAGGTATTTCTGCCCAGGGCGGTGGCTGAAATGCTGGTAGAGCGCAAGAAAACGGTTGACGAGCTGAAAGAATTGCTGGGAGATGAATACAGGGATTATGACCTTGTATTCGCCAGCACCCAAGGGACGCCCACCGAAGCAAACTTTATCAATCGGGCCTTCAGCAAGCTCATTCAGGACAACGATCTCCCCAAGGTGGTCTTTCACAGTCTCCGGCACACCAGCACGACCTATAAGCTCAAACTCAGCGGCGGCGACATCAAGGCCGTCCAGGGCGACACCGGCCACGCACAGGCTACGATGGTCACAGAACGGTATGCCCACATTCTGGACGATGACCGCCGTGTAAACGCGGCAAGGTTCCAGAAAGAGTTTTATGGGGGCGGTGGTACAGCGGAAACCACAACGGCAATCGAGGCTCCCAGGGAGCAGCAGCCCCCGGCATCCGATCCGCTTCAAAGTCTTGACACAGCGGCCAAACAACAGTTGCTTCTCAAACTTCTTGCGGAATCCCCGGATATGGCGGCGCTGTTGACAGCCCTCGCCGGGAGAAGTGCATAAATACGAACGGACAGGAATGACACCCATTCCTGTCCGTTTTGTCATACATCGAAAACATCAGGCGGCACCGCTTGCGTGATGCTGATTTCTATGATACAATGATGCCAAAGAGGTGGGGACAATGGAGGTCGAAACGACAATCGCACAGGGTTTGCATACCACGGATGACAGTTCAGGCTATGACGCCGCCTGCAAGCGTGTCTTATCTGAAAAGGCAATCCTGGCGCGGATTATGAAGTCCTGCCTGGAGGAATATAAGGATCAGGATGTCAACGATATTGCCGAAAAGTACATAGAGGGTCAGCCCCAAGTGTCCGCTGTCCCGGTGCTGCCGGACGAAGGCGGCACAGTCATCAGCGGCATGGATACCGAGGACAAATCGGTGCGTGAGGGGACAGTCACCTATGACATTCGTTTCTGTGCTATCGTTCCCGGCTCCGAGGAACAAATTGCCCTTATCATCAATGTTGAGGCTCAAAACGATTTCTATCCCGGCTATCCGCTGGTAAAGCGGGGCATATACTATTGCAGCCGAATGATTTCTTCTCAGTATGGCCGGGAGTTTACCGGCCCCCACTATGAGAAAATTAAAAAGGTCTACTCCATCTGGATTTGTATGAAACCGCCGCAGTATCGGGAGAACACCATCACCCGGTATCGGCTGATGGAGGAACACTTGGTAGGCGAGGCAACGGAACCCGATAGGAATTACGATTTGCTGTCCATTATCATGCTGTGCCTCGGCGGGCCGGACGGGGAAAACTACGATGGTGTATTGCGGATGTTGGATGTGCTTCTCTCCAGCGAAACCAGCGAGGCGGAGAAGCGGAAGATTTTGCAGGACGATTACGACATACAAATGACGCAGACAATGGAAAGGGAGGTGTCGGTCATGTGCAATCTGAGCAAAGGCGTTGAGGAAAAAGGCATTGCCAAAGGTCACGCAGAGCGGGCGTTGTCCGATCTTCGCAACCTCATGGAAACATTGGGCCTGACAGTTGAGCAGGCTATGGCGGCGCTGAAAGTCCCAGAGGGGGAACGGCAGAAATATATGGATTTGCTGGAACGGCAGTAATGTCCAAAACACTGTTGCGTTATTGCAAAACTGAGAAGTTTTGAACCCTGAACCGTCAAGCGGTTTTTCGCCCCCTTGCTAATCGCTTGCTAATTGCGGCCCTAAAAAATGGCCGTGATTAGCAAGAAACCGTGGCAAATCGTGGGGAATGAAATTTGAAAAAAGTGAGTGTTTGCAAGGGTTTGCGTGGGTTTGTGAGCAACCGCCGCAACCACACGGGGGCTTCTCCTAAGCGGAAGGCCGCTGGTTCGAATCCAGTTCGGGGTGCCAAAACGCCGATTTCGTCATGATTTCGGCGTTTTTCTTTTTTGAAGCCCTTTTTGTATTCTGCGGTCCAGGGCCTCCAGTCAAGCGCCCCGTATGACATAGGCTGCCGCTTCATAGCGTCGGAGGCCGGGTAAACCAACAGGAGCAAAAACTGCTCCACGCTCAGTGGCGGGAGCAGTTTTCCATCTCCGGCAGAACGACGGGCGTCCTGTCCGGGCTGTTGTATTCAATTCCTGAGAGCGTATGCCTGCCGATGGCGATGCCCGCCCTCTCATACCTGTAGTCCCTTTTTCCGATTACCCGCGCAGCGCCACCACAAATTGAATGATGCCGTCCTCCGGGCACTCCGCCCGGATGGAGCCATGATGTGCCTCCACAATGCTCTGGGCAATGGACAGGCCGACGCCAAAGCCCCCCGTCTGCTTGGAGCGGGAGCGGTCCGGCCGGTAAAAGCGGTCAAAGAGCTTGTCCAATTCTGCTGTGTCCAGTCCGGCGCAGGGGTTGGAGACTCTGAGCACGGTACCCTTTGGGGCCGCCTCCAAACGGAAGCGGATGCTGCCGCCGCTGTCCGCGTACTTGACCGCATTGTCCAGCAACACGGACACCAGCTGCCGTATGGCGTATTCATCCCCGCGGCAGGACAGACCGGGGGCAACGTCTATCTCCAACGGATGCCCTTTGGCGGCGGCAAAGTCCCGGAAGGACTCGGCGGTCTCCGCCACCACGCCGCTGATGTCAAACCGGACGAACCGCAGCGGCGGTTTTTCCTCATCCAGCCGGGCCAGCGTCACCAGGTCGTTCACCAGTTGCGTCATGTGCTCTGTCTGGGCCTGGGCCTTGTCGATCCACTTCTGCCGGCCCACCTCCATCTCCAGCACCTTCAGGCTGGTGGCGATGACCGTCAGCGGCGTTTTCAGTTCATGGCTGGCATCCGTGATAAACCTTTTTTGCTTCTCCACGCTTTTCACGGTGGGTTCGATGGCTTTTTTGGAAAACAGCCAGATCAGGATATAGACCAGGGCCACGCAGATGACCGCCACCAGGAGGGAGATCAGCGCGAAGGTCCGGATGGAGTGCAGCTCCCTCTGACAGTCCAGGAAGATCGCCAGATACCGGTCCTCCCCGGTCCGGGTCACATAATATTTGTAGTCCCCCGTATAGCCCATGCCCTCCCCGCGGCTCAGGGCCACGGACAAAAAGCGGTCCGCGTCCTCCTCCGTGACGGCGGCGATGTGCCTCATATCCGCCCTGTCCAGCGTGCCGTCCGCGCTGTAGTACAGGACAAAATACCGGGTGGAATAGGGCGTCTCCGGGGTGAACTGGCCCCTGGGAGGCTTTCCCGGTTTGCCGCCGGAGAATTGGGGGATCATCCCCTGATTTTCCTCGATCATTTGCAGGGTGCCGCTGAGGGACTTGTCCGTGGACAGGTAGTTGAATACGTTGATGGATACCGCCGTCAGGAGCACCACCAACGTGACGGAGAGCATGGCGATCATGATAAATTGCCGGCGCAGTCGGTTGATCATCCCGCGTCCTCCAGGGAATATCCCAGGCCGCGGCTGGCGCGGATGCTGACGGCGGAGCCGATGGCGGCCAGCTTTTTCCGCAGATTGGAGATGTGGACCCAGACCACATTGATCTCCGCCTCCGTGTCCCAGCCCCATACCCGCTCCATGATCCGTTCCGCCGAGAGGATCACCCGGGGAGAGCGCATGAACAGCTCCATGACCTGGAACTCCCGGCCGCTGAGCCGCTCGGCCCGCTCCCCGCACCGGAGGGTGCTGCTCCCGCAGTCCAGCTCCAGGCCGCCGAAGCGCAGGACGGTGGGCTTATAATCCCCCGTCCGCCGCAGCATGGCCCGCACCCGGGCCAACAGCTCATCCGGCGCGAAGGGCTTGGGCAGATAGTCGTCCGCGCCGGCGTTGAAGCCCGCCACCCGGTCGTCCTTCTCCCCTCTGGCCGTCAGCAGCATGACGGGGGTGGACACACCGGCCTCCCGCAGCCGCGCCAGCACCTCAAGGCCATCCAGCTTGGGCATCATGATGTCCAGAATGACGGCGTCATACGCCCCGGTCAAGGCATAGTCCAGGGCGGCGGCGCCGTCGTGAACCGCGTCCACGGTGTATTGGTTCTTCTCCAAAAAAGCGGTCAGCACCTCCGCCAGATCCAGCTCATCCTCCGCAATCAAGAGGCGCACGGCGATCCCTCCTTTACAAAAGGCCATTATAGAGCAGGCGCCGGAAATCCGCAACCGGTTTCCGGCGCCTCCCGCATAGTTACAGCGCCTCCCGGGAGGCCACCCGGCCGCAGACGATGTTCAGATTCCCGTTCCGGCAGCGCAGCTCGTCCAGGAACTCCTTGGGCACCCCGCCGTCCTTCAGTACCACCCGGTAGTCCAGCTCGTACAGGGTCCCCATGTTGCTGGTCCTGACCTTCTCCAGACGGGCGGAGCGGGTATACCGCTGAAACAGGTCGTCGAACAGGCCCTCGTAGTCCAGATTTTCCGGGATGGTGATCTTCAGCTCCCGTTCATTCTCGTCTCCGCAGCCGAAGCGCAGACGGGAGAGCGCCAGCACAAAGGCGGCCAGCACCGCAAAGACCAGCGCGGCCAGGATCACATAGCCCATGCCGGTGGCCAGCCCGGCGACCATGGCCAGGAAGATCATGCCGATCTCCCGGGCCGTACCGGGGGTGGAGCGGAACCGCACCAGGCCAAAGGCCCCCGCCACCGCCACGCCGGTGCCGATGTTGCCGTTGACCAGCATGATGATGACCTGCACCACGGCAGGGAGCATGGCCAGGGTGATGACAAAGCTCTGGGTATAGCTGCTCTTATACATGGACAGCAGGGCGATTCCCAGTCCCAGCAGCAGGGAAACCGCGGTACAGATGAAAAACGCGCTCAGCGTGATCTCCGTCCCGGTGATAATGGAATCAAGCACAGGGGCGCACCTCCCTTCCGGCGGGTTCGGCCCGGCGGCCGCTTAAAATGTTCTGCGTGTAACAGGTTCCGTATTTGGAGAAGGAGGTGGGGAACGCGCCGATCTCACTGAGCAGGTGGGCCAGCCAGACGGGGGTGGCGCCGGGGATCTTGATCTCCATCAGGGTCTGGTCAGGGGCGAGAAGCGGCTCCCCATAGTCTCCGGCGCGCAGATCCAGGTCCCGGTCCCGCCACCGCAGATTGGTGTCAAAGGTGAGGCGCAGGTCCGGATTGTCCAGCCCGGCAAAGGCCGTCCGGTCATAGGCGATGAACACCTTGGGCTTGGGGTGATAGCTGCGCATGAACCAGTCGATCTCACGGCAGATCTGATCCTCCCGCTCCGGAACGGCCCCGTCATGGATGTATGATACCGCGTCGGCGGCGTTCATGACCGTGCGGCGCTTATAGACCACGCTGTCATATTTCTTCTTCAGCTCCACAAACACCTCATCCCGGCTGCCCGGGACGCCGTAGCTGCGCATACGCAGCTTTTCTTTATAGACGGGCTTTTCCAGGGAAGCCCGGATCAGCTGGAAATCGTCTGTGTCATAATAGATGTTGCAGATGGTGTAGCGGCCGAACTCGTCGGCGCGCATATGGCCATGGATCCCCGCCAGCATCCTTGCCAGCTGATCCGGCGTCAGCATATACTTTTTTTCATAGCGCTTGAAACAGAACTGTATTTTACCGGCCATGAAGAAACCTCCTCGTCGTTTGCTGTGAACAGTATGGAGGCTCTCCCTAAAGTGAAGCTAAAGGATCGGGACAGGAACGTGAATATTTTGTAAACTTGCACAGGCCGTGCCCCGGCTTTAAGTCCCCTTTAGGTTTGCCGGGTATAAACAGAACCATCCGCAGAACCAACAACTAAGGAGGCTTTCTCTATGAAACATATCACAAAACGGATTGCGGCGCTCCTCTGCGCCGCCGCGATGCTGGGGGCGCTTGCCGCCTGTGAGCGGGACGCCGGCATGCAGACCAGCGGCGCGGAGGAGAGCGGCGGCATTCCGTCACAGGCTTCCCCGGCTCCTTTGAGCTCCGCCGCGGCTGCCGCGCGCACACCGGCCGCCCTGGATTTGACGGGCGCCACCGCCATCACCCTCTCCGGCAGCGGCGCTTCTGTGGACGGGAAGGGCGCGTCCGCGGAGGGAAGCGTGGTCACCATCACCGCCGCCGGCGTCTACGCGGTCAGCGGTACTTTGGAGGACGGCCGCATCATCGTCGACGCCCCCAAGGAGGAGGTGACGGTGGCGCTGAACGGCGCGGACATCACCTGTTCCTACAGCAGCCCATTGTACATTTATAAGGCCGGTACGGCCACGGTGCATCTGATGGAGGGGACGGAGAACGCCCTGACGGACGGGGCCGCTTACACCTATAACGATGAATATTCCTCCGCGGCGGACGAGGAGCCCAACGCCTGCCTGTACAGCAAGGCGGACCTTGTGATCGAGGGCGCGGGGAGGCTGAACGTCACGGCCAACTGCGGCAACGGCGTCACCGGCAAGGACACCCTGCAAATTTACGACGGGGTTCTCTCCGTTCAGGCGGTCAACAACGGCATCAACGGCAAGGACTCCAATACCATTGACAGCGCGGCCATTGCCGTGGCCTGCGGCGGGGACGCCATCCGCTCCACCAACGATACGGACGGGACGCTGGGCTGGGTCAGCGTGTCCAACTCCACCCTGAACCTGGCCGCCGGGGAGGATGGCATCCAGGCGGAGACGGCGCTGACCATGTCTGACGGCAGCTATACGGTCACATCCGGCGGCGGCAGCGGCGTGCAGCCCACTGACGACGCCAGCGCCAAGGGCCTCAAGGCGGGAACCGCCCTGACCCTGACCGGCGGAACCTATGCGCTGGACTGCTCCGACGACGCCATCCATTCCAACGGGGACGTGACGGTGTCCGGCGGCGCCTACACCATCTCCACTGGCGACGACGCCCTCCACGCGGACGAAGCGCTGTCGGTGTCCGGCGGGGAGATCGACATCCTGACCTCTTACGAGGGGCTGGAGGGCACTTCCGTCTCGGTGTCCGGCGGGACGGTCCGCATTGTGTCCTCCGACGACGGCGTGAACGCGGCGGGAGGCGCGGACGGAAGCGGTTTTGGCGGCTTTGGGCGCGGGAATTCCTTCGGCGGCGGCAATTCCGACTCCTATATTGACATTTCCGGCGGGTATCTGGTGGTAAAGGCGGGGGGCGACGGCCTGGACTCCAACGGAAACGCCGCCATGTCCGGCGGCACCGTGATCGTGTCCAGCACCGGCCAGGGCGACGGCGCGCTGGATTATGACGGCTCCTTCACCCTGTCCGGCGGCACTCTCCTGGCCGCCAGCAGCGGGAATATGTCCCAAGCCCCCAGCGAGGCCAGCCAGTATACCGTTTCCATAGGCTTTGGCAGCACCCTCGCCGCCGGGACTTATGTGAGCCTCGCGGGGGAGGACCGGAGCGTTGTGCTGGAGCTGCCGGCCAGCGCGAACCATATTGTGTTTTCCTCGCCTGAGCTGGCGGGCGGCGCCGTCTACACAGTCTCTTACGGAGGCGCTTACAGCGGCCGGTCTGTGGACGGCATCTGCTCCGGCGGCGCCTATTCCGGCGGCACGGATTTGGCGGAGCTGACCCTTTCGGACTATCTCACCGCATACGGCAGCGGCGGCATGGGCGGCAGACCGGGCGGGCCGAAGGGCGACGCGCCGGGAGCGGGCCACGGTCAACCGCCCGCGGAGGGTATTGATCCCGGACTGCGTCCCGGCGGGGAAGAACGCGGAAACGGCGGTATGCGGGGAGGTCAGTGGAATCATGACGGGCAGGACGCTATGCCGGAGGGAACGGGCGAAGGCCTGGGAGAGCCGCCTGCAGGCGGTTCCCCCAGCATCTGACCGCTGATATGTCATGATAAGCCACCGCTTTTGGCAATGGGCAATTCCATCCTTTTTCCCTGGCCCGCGTATCTTGGATACCGTTTTTGTGCGCCGTCCCGCACGGAGGCCATAAAAGCATCTCACGGCAAAATGCGGCAACCACTTTTGGCTGCCGCATTTTGTTGTGCTCTGACGGGAGAAAACGTTCCGGCCGCGCTCAAAAATAGAACAGCTCCTCAAATTTTTTGTCCAGCGCCACGCACAGGATCAGGGCCAGCTTGGCGGTGGGGTTGAACTGCCCCGTCTCGATGGAGCTGATGGTGTTGCGGGACACCCCCACCAGCTCGGCCAGCGCCGCCTGGGACAGGCCTTTTTCCGAGCGGGCCTCCCTCAGCCGGTTTTTCAGGATTAAGGCTTCATCCATCAAAAGACCCCCAGATCAAAATGAAGGTAGAACCCAAAGAAGCACAGGCAGAATCCCCCGTACACCAGGCCCAGCAGCAGCTCATGGCGGCGGCGCAGCTTGACGAATTTCACCAGCATAACGGCGGACAGCATACCGAACTGCACAATCCAGACGGCGAAGTCCGGCTTGTCGCGGAATATGGCATGGAGCACACTGATGAGAGCGCACAGCAGCATACTCACGCTGAGGGCGATGTTGTTGGCCCTGTGGAGGGCTTCCAGCTCTACCAGGTCCCGGTCCCGGTTCTCTTCCCGGCTTTTTTTCAAAATTTCGTCTCTGTCCATAGAACAGCCTCCCAAATCGAATTGCCAAGTTTACTTGGTAAAGCTATCCTACCACCGCCAAGTTTTGTTGTCAATAGGGTTTGACAAGAAAACTTTGCAGCCGGGAGCAGCCGCAGCCGCGGTCCGAAGGCCGGAAATGAAGCACCCGAGCCCAACGGTCCGACACGGAGGGGCAGGCCAATAGACCCACCCCAGCCCAGTGCCCAGACACCGGCGGCAGCACAATCAGGAGCACCGGCGTCGAAAGCCGCGCGCGCCGGAAGGGTCCGCACCCGTTTTCCGTATAGGCCGCCCCCGTAAAGGGGTACATAGGGGCGAAGCCCCTGTGCGCGCTCTTTGGGTACGTTCTCTCGCGTGAGAGAACGTACCCCCCGGAGGGCCTACAGACCCTCAAGATACGCCACGACATCGAAGGGGTCGAGGGGACTATCCTTTCGCAGATACAGCGGGTGGTGGGGATGGCCCGCCTTGGTCCGCTTCCCGGCGGAAAACCAGCGGGCGTTCCGGCGCTCCCCCACCGCGATCATGTCCCGGACGCACCGGGGCAGATAGTCCCGCTTCTCAATGACCGCTCCCCAGGCCGCCCACACCGCCGGAGCGCCCGCCCTGTCCAGGGACAGGGCGTAGTCGAAGGCCCGCATGTTCTCCGCGTGGAGGGCGCCGTTGCAGACGCGCTCCATGTCCTCCGGCCGGGTGGCCCGCTGGGCGTAGACGTTGAACATGATGAAGCTGTCATAGCCGTTGTGCAGAGCCACCCGCTCCACCGATTTCAGGGTGGGGTCCAGGTCGCCGGGAGCGGCGGTGGAGGGGTTCACCCCCACGCAGATCAGGGGGCGCTCCCCCCGCGTGCCAAGGATGTAACGGTACTCTCCGTAATAATTGGGCACATAAAGCCATTTTGTATGATCATAATCGGGGGAGGGGGCCAGCGCCGCCTCCAGCGCCCGGTCAAACCGGACCAGCTCCAGCAGAGCGGTATCTCCCTTTGGAATGTGCATGAAAATCACCTCACCGGACATTTTACCACAGGAAACGGAGAATGAAAAGACCGGATCGGGGCAAAAACCTGTTGCGGGAGCCTCCGGGATGTGATATGATCATAAAATACGATACAATTGCGGAGGTGCGAGATGGAACAGTACGCAGCCCAGGCCATGACCCCGGAGCACCGGCACTGGATTGGAATGCGCATCATCAAAACGGTGGTGGCGGTTTTTTTGTGCGGCCTGCTGGCTTATTTCCGGGACGCGTCCGGCTTTTACTCCATGATCGCCGCCGTGGTGTGTATCCAGAACTCCGCCGGAAAGACCATTGAGTCGTCCATCAACCGCATGATCGGCACCCTCATCGGCGGCGTGGTGGGTGTGCTGGTGGTATACAGCCTGGACACCCTGGGCGTGCTGTATATCGAGCTGCTGCGGTACGCGGTGCTGTCGCTGATGCTCATCCCCATCATCAAGCTGTGCCTGGCCATCAAAAAGCCGGGGTGCGCCGCCATGGCCTGCATCGTGTTTCTGTGCGTCACCGTGAACCACAGCGCGGGAGACACCCCCGCCATCTACTCCATCGACCGGCTGTTTGAGACGCTGGTGGGGGTGGCGCTGGCCTGCGGCATCGACATCCTCCTGCCCTACCAGCCCATGCCCCAGCCCGCCCGGGAGGAGGCCGCCCCCGCTGAGGCGGGTCCGGCGGAGGCTCCGCCCCGGCCGGAGCGGACGGAGGCGGACCCCATCGGGGAGACGGAGGAGGAGAAGTGATCTACCGGGACATCCACGCCGCCCGCTTTCTGGCCCGGCCCAACCGCTTCATCGCCCAGGTGGAGCTGGACGGCCGGACGGAAACCGTCCACGTAAAGAATACCGGGCGCTGTAAAGAGCTTTTGCTTCCCGGCTGCACGGTGTATCTGGAGGGGAGTGCCAGCCCCGCCCGCAAGACAAAATACGATCTGGTGGCGGTGGAAAAGGCCCGGGAGGGCCTGCCCCCCCTGCTCATCAACATGGACGCCCAGGCCCCCAACAAGGTGTTTGCCGAGTGGATGACGGCGGGGCGGGGGGAGGAGCTGGGCCTGCCCTCGCCCGACCTGCTGCGGCCGGAGACAACCTGGGGGAATTCCCGGTTTGATTTCTACTGGCAGTGTCGTCGGGGCAAAGGGCGGCTTTGCGGGGGCCCCGAGGTGGAGCGCAAAGGGTTTATAGAGGTGAAAGGCTGCACCCTGGAGGAAAACGGTCTGGCCTTGTTCCCCGACGCGCCCACAGAGCGGGGGGTCAAGCACCTGCGGGAGCTCATGGCCTGCCGTGAGGCGGGCTATGAGGCGGCGGTGTGCCTGGTGGTCCAGATGGCGGGGATGACCGCCTTCGCCCCCAACGACCGCACCCACCCGGAATTTGGCGCGGCCCTGCGGGAGGCGGCTCAGGCCGGGGTGAGGGTGCTGGCGGTGGAGTGCGCCGTCACCCCGGACAGCCTGTCCATGACGAAGCCGGTGCCCCTGCGGCTGTGAGGAGGAGGGGAGCCCATGACCCAGGAACACATCGACGGCCTGCTGGCCAAGGCCATCGCCCTGGCCCGGGCGGTGCGCATCCCCGTCTCTCCCGATATTTTTCCCCGGGTCCGTCTCAACGGCCGGGCCAGAACCCGGTTCGGCTGCTGCGTCCGCAGGGACGGCCGGTACACCATCGAGCTGTCCGCCCAGCTGGCACAGCAGGGGGACGACCGGGCCGTCTTTCAGGTGCTGGCCCACGAGGTGCTCCACACCTGCGGGGGCTGCGCCAACCACGGGGCCCGGTGGCAGGGCTACGCCCGGCGGATGAACGACGCCTATGGGCTGGACATCCGGCGCGCCGACAGCTTTGCGGCCCTGGGGCTGGAGGACCGCCGCCCGGTGCGCTACTGGGTGGTGTGCCGCCAGTGCGGGCGGCGCATCCCCCGGATGAAGCGCTCCCCTCTGGTGGACCACCCGGAGCGCTACCGCTGCGCCTGCGGCGGCGCCCTGCTGGTGGAGGCGGGGGACGCGCAGGGAAAAAACGGAAAAGAGTGACGGCCGGGAGAATTTCCCCCCGGCTTTCATAGGTTATGCCTGAAAAAAGGTGAAAAGAATTTTGGATTTTTGGTCAGAAAACCTTTGACGAAACGGGGAAAGGGGGATATACTTTCCCTGTGGCCTGTAAAAGGCAACTTTCCCATCCCCTGGTATGGAAACGTTTCCAAAGCCCGCCAACCGCAGGGCGGCATGACCGGACTTTTGAAAGGAGATCGTGATCTATGGACGTCAAACAACGGATGCAGGAGCTGGCCCGGGCCAAATACGGCCAGGAGCTGTCCCAGTGCGGCGACGGCCAGCTCTACCACGTGCTGCTTCAATTGACTCAGGAGCTTTCCCAGTCCCGCCCCACTCCGGCGGGGACCCGGAAGCTGTACTATTTCTCCGCCGAGTTCCTCATCGGCAAGCTGCTTTCCAACAACCTGCTGGCCCTGGGCGTGTTCGACCAGGTGTCCCAGGCGCTGTCCGAGTGCGGCAAAACGCTGGCCGCGGTGGAGGAGATGGAGCCGGAGCCCTCCCTGGGCAACGGCGGCCTGGGCCGTCTGGCGGCCTGCTTCCTGGACTCCATCGCCGCCCTGGGCCTCAACGGCGACGGCGTGGGCCTCAACTACCACTACGGCCTGTTTGAGCAGAAGTTTTCCCACAACAAGCAGAACGAGCGCCCCAACCCCTGGATTGAGGACGAGAGCTGGCTGATCCCCACCGGCGTGGAGTTCGAGGTGCCCTTCGGCTTCGGCCCGGTGAAGGCGAAGCTGTTTGATATCGCCGTTCCTGGCGCCCACCGGGACACCGCCAACCGCCTCCACCTCTTCGACGTGGAGAACCCCGCCCCCGCCCCCGAGGGCGGCATCGACTTCGACAAGACCGACCTGCCCGCCCGGCTCACCTCCTTCCTCTACCCCGACGACAGCGACGAGGCGGGGCGTCTGCTCCGGGTGTACCAGCAGTATTTCATGGTGTCCGCCGGGGCTCAGCTGGTGCTGAAGGAGCTGGAGGAGCGGGGCTTTGATCCCCATACCATCAGCGACCACGTGGTGATTCAGATCAACGACACCCACCCCTCCATGGTCATCCCGGAGCTGGTCCGCCTGCTGGTGGCCCGCGGGCTGTCCATGGACGAGGCGGTGGCCCAGGTGTCCAGGACCTGCGCCTACACCAACCACACCATTCTGGCCGAGGCCCTGGAAAAGTGGCCCCTGGGCTTCATCGAGAAGGTGGCTCCCCAGCTGGTGCCCATCCTCCGGGAGCTGGACCAGCGCGCCAGGGCCGCCTATCCCGACCCCGCCGTCGGCATCATCCAGACCTGGGAGAGCACCGATAAGGACGGCAAAACGGCGATCAACGAGACGGTCCACATGGCTCACCTGGACATCCATTACGGCTACTCGGTGAACGGGGTGGCCGCCCTTCACACGGACATCCTGAAGAGCTCCGAGCTGAAGCATTTCCACACCATCTATCCCGACAAGTTCAACAACAAGACCAACGGCGTCACCCTGCGCCGCTGGCTGGAGGTGTGCAATCCCCGGCTGGCCGGCCTGCTGGACCAGTGCGTGGGCCGGGAGTGGCGGACGGACCCCAGCCGGCTGAACAGGCTGATGGACTTCTACAACGACGCCGCCGTGCTGGACAGCATGCAGGCCATCAAGGCGGACAACAAGCGGGCGCTGGCGGAGGAGCTGCTCCGGACCCAGGGCGTCCACATGGACCCCGAGTCTGTGTTCGACATCCAGGTGAAGCGCCTCCACGAGTACAAGCGCCAGCAGATGAACGCCCTGTATGTCATCCGCAAGTATCTGGACATCAAGGCGGGCATCCTCCCCCAGCGGCCCGTCACCGTGATTTTCGGCGCGAAGGCCGCCCCCGCCTACGTGATGGCAAAGCACATCATCCACCTGATCCTCTGCCTGCGCCAGCTCATTGAAAACGACCCCCAGGTCAGCCCTTGGCTCCGGGTGGTGATGGTGGAGAACTACAACGTGTCCTGGGCGGAGAAGCTGATCCCCGCCTGCGACATCTCCGAGCAGATCTCCCTGGCGTCCAAGGAGGCCAGCGGCACCGGCAACATGAAGTTCATGGCCAACGGGGCGGTCACTCTGGGCACCCGGGACGGGGCCAACGTGGAGATCGCCGACCTGGTGGGTCCGGACAATATCTACACCTTCGGCGCGTCCAGCAACTGGGTCATCGAGCTGTATGAGCAGAAGGCCCGGGACCCCAAGATGGGATACCAGTCCGAGATCTACTACCGGCGGCCGGACGTGAAGCCGCTGGTGGACTTCCTGCTGGACCCGGCGCTCACCCGGTACGGCGACGCCGACGCGCTGAAGGCGCTGTGGACCGACATCACGGGCAAGGACTGGTTCATGTCCCTGCTGGATGTGGAGAGCTATATCTCCGCCCGGGACCGGGCCGTCCACGACTACGGCGACAAGCCCTTCTGGGCCCGGAAAATGCTGGTGAACACCGCCCGCTGCGGGTTCTTCTCCAGCGACCGCACCATCGCGGAGTACAACCGGGATATCTGGCATCTGGACTGACGGGCCCGCCGGTTCCGGCTGTGAATACAGGTTCTAAGAAAATCTTAAATTGCGCGCCGTCCGCCCAGGGTGTATACTACTCTGGGCGGGCGGTCTTTCGTCCCCCCGCAAAAAAGAGCAGGAGGAATGTTTATGCGGTACAACATTACCGGCGAGCCCATGCCCGTGGTCATCTGCGATGTGGAGGCGGGTGAATCCATGATTACCGAGAAAGGGTCCATGGTCTGGATGTCCCCCAATATGGAGATGCAGACCAGCGCCGGGGGCATTGGCAGGGCGTTTGGCCGGATGTTTTCCGGCGAGTCCATGTTCCAGAACATCTATACCGCCAAAGGCGGCCCCGGCATGATCGCCTTCGCGTCCAGCTTCCCCGGCTCCATCCGGGTGGTGGACATCACGCCGGACCGGCCCATCGTGGTGCAGAAATCCGGCTTTCTGGCCTCCGAGGCGGGGGTGGAGCTGTCCGTGTTCTTCCAGAAGAAGGCGGCGGCCGGCTTCTTCGGCGGCGAGGGCTTCATTTTGCAGCGGCTCAGCGGCCGGGGGACCGCGTTCCTGGAGATCGACGGCTCCGCGGTGGAATACGACCTCCAGCCGGGCCAGCAGATCGTCATCGACACCGGCAATCTGGCCATGCTGGACGCCACCTGCACTGTGGACGTGCGGACGGTGAAGGGCGTCAAAAACGCTCTGTTCGGCGGCGAGGGCCTGTTCAACACGGTGGTGACCGGCCCGGGCCGGGTGGTGCTCCAGACCATGCCCATCAGCAATTTTGCCATGTCTGTGGCGTCCATGATGCCGTCCAACTGACGCCGGACCGCCGGAAATTTTCAACGGCCCAAAGGGCCCGGAAAACCGGCCGGAGGGGCTGACTGCCGCATCGCTGCGCGATTTTGGGAAATTTCGCCGCAGGTATTGCAAACCCAGTGAGTTTGTGTTACATTAAAGATGGAAAAAGGGACGGAACGGCCTGCAGAAAACTCGCGTTTTTGCAGGCCGCTCTTTGGAAAAGTGGACGCGGCGGAAGCGCCCCCTCCGGCGGACGGCGGCTCAGCCGCCCTGAGGCCGTGGAGCGCTCCGAATCCGCGTCAGCCCGAACAAGAGAGGAGGCAGTCTCATGGAAAAGACAGTTCCGCCGTGGGGCGGCCCGCCGCCGCACGCGCCGCCGGTGGCGGGAGTAGTATGGTAAGGGCGCACGATGGCAAACCATTGGAAACAATGGGACGCAAAGCCAGGAGGCTTCGGTGCGTTCCCGCGCCATGCCCGTTCGGCTGCAATCCGGCAAACCGGCGGAAACGCCGGGGCAGCAAAACCAGAGGCTAAGGGGCGGAGCCCCGCCCTATGCTCGTTCGGTTACCGGATCCTTTGCGTCCGTTTAATGCAAAGAAAGGAAGATAATTGTGAAAACTATGATCAAACGCATGTGTGTCTGGTCGCTGGCCCTGGCGCTGGTTATCTCCCTTCTGCCCATGAGCGCGTTTGCGGCGACGGTGGAAGCGAAGAAGACCTGTGAGCTTGAGGAGCACACACACACTGACGAATGCTACACCTCCACCGGCGAGGTGGAGAAAGTCCTGATCTGCGACCAGGAAACCGAGGGACATACCCACGGTGACGACTGCTACGAATGGACCTACACGCTGACTTGCGCTGAGGAGGAGACCGAGGACGACGAGGATTCCCGCCATACGCACGACGACGCGTGCTATGGGACGTATACGCTCCTGAGCTGCGGCGCGGAGGAGCACACCCACGACAGCGCCTGCTATGAGCAGAAGCTGACTTGCACGAATGTGGAAGAGGGGCACGAGCATGACGCCAGCTGCTACACGCAAGAGCTTGTCTGCGAAATCGCGGAGCACACCCACGGTGACAGCTGCTATACCCAGGAGAAGAAGCTGACCTGCACCCAGCCCGACCTGCCCGCCCATAAGCACACCGAGGCGTGCTACACCTGGGTAAAGGGCGAGCTGACCTGCACCCTGGAAGAGAACGCCCAGCCCCACGAGCACACCGACGCGTGCTATGAGGAGCGGGAGGTCAGAGAGCTGACCTGCCAGCTGGAGGAGCACAAGCACGACAACAGCTGCTTCACCGACACGACCGAGGACGGCAAGACTTTGGAGCAGGCGCTGAAGGAGGCTCTGGAGGCCGCCGGCGTGGCGGACGCTGAGGACAAAGAGGTTATCCTGATCCTGAACGGCCAGACCTTGAACCTTGAGCGGGGCGGCGCCTTGGAAGGCATCCGTGTGACTGGCGGCCAGAGCCTGTCCATCCAGGACGGCACAGTGGCCGGCGGTACGATCCAGGGCGACGGCAATTCCATTCGCCTCATTACCGTTACCAGCGGCAGCGTCAGCCTGAGCGGCAGCACTGTGCTGACCGGCGGCACCGGCACTGGCGGCGGCGCGGTCTATGTGGGCGCTGGTGGCAGCTTGAACATGTCCGGCGGCACCATCACCGACAGCACCGCCATAAAAAACACTAACGGCGGCGCGGTTATGGTGGAGAACGGCGGCACGTTTGAGATGTCCGGCGGCACCATTACCGGCAACCACGTGACCGGCGGAGGCAACGGCGGCGGCGTCTATGTCGGCAACGGCAGCACGTTCACCATGAGCGGCGGCTCCATCACCGGCAACAGCACCGACACCACGGGCTATGACTCCAAGAAAGAGCCCACTGGCCAGGGCGGCGGCGTCGCCGTGGGCAATGGCGGCTCCTTCAACCTGAGCGGCGGCGCCATCAGCGGCAACACCGCCGGCGAAGGCGGCGGCGTCTTTGTGGACCGCGAAAACGCAAGCAAGTATGGCCAGTTCACCATGGGCGGCGGCGTCATCGACGGCAACAAGGCCACCCTCGGCGAGGGCGGCGGCGTGTATGTCAAGGGCGAGGGTGAGATCACCAGCGGCGCCATCACCAACAACGTTACGGAGACCTACAAGGATCTGGGCGGCGGCGGCATCTACATTGAGGCCGACGGCGTGCTGACCCTGAAGAACGCCATCATCACCGGCAACACCGCCAACGGCATGGGCGGCGGCATCGCGGCCTGCGTCCACGGCAAGACCTACGTGTACGCCCTTGAGGGCGCTGTCATCACCGGCAACACCGCCCTGGGCCAGGGCCACACCGAGGGCTATGAGCGGAGCGACGGTACCTACAACGGCAGCTTCACCGACGGCTACAGCTACTGGGCCACCGCCGAGGATGTTGTGAAAAACGCGGCTCAGGACATTTTTGCCGCGGGCGACGCCTTTGAGGCCAACCTCGCCAATCCCGGCACCGCCACCAACAGTCAGGGCACCGCCGGCATCATTGTCAGCAACAACCTGCCCGGCGAAAACGGCGGCACGGCAAATTGGAGCGGCTACACCTTCTCCTACGTGACCGATGAAAGCGGCAATGCCGCGAAGGACAGCAACGGCAACTATATCTTCGAGCTGACCAAGATCACCGAGAACAACAACGGCGTGGTCTACGGCAACCGCCTGGTGTTCCTCACCGCCGACCCCGATCAGGAGTCCGTGCAGAAGGCCATCGCGGCCATGGAGAGCAGCGTGATCATCTCCGGCAACCTGTCCGCCAACAGCCACGGCGGCGGCATCGCCAACAACGGCGTGCTGACCATCGGCGAGGGCCCCATGAGCGGCACCAACAGCAAGACCCCCAAGGCCGAGCTGACCAAGGAGCTGGAGTCCAATGATGAGAACGTAACCATTGCCGACAAGACCTTCACCTTCGAACTGAAGATGAAGGACAAGGACGGCAACCTGGTGGAAGCCGGCAGCGTCACCAACGACGAGAACGGCGAGGCCGTGTTCAACTTCCCGCCCGAGTTCTTCAACGACGTCAACTTCGCGGAAGGCGAAAATGAGGCGGTATTCGAGTTCTACGTCACCGAGAAGGACGACGGCCAGGCCAACGTCACCTATGACGGCACCCAGTACAAGGTGATCATCCGGGTCACCCGGACCACTGAGACCGTGAAGCTGGGCCACAACGGGGACGTGACGCTGGAGACCCTGTCCATCGGCGAGCCCGAGATCCTGGTGCGGGTTGTCGATGAGAACGGCAGCGAGAGCTATGAGGCCGCCGACGGCATCAAGTTCACCAACACCTACACCAAGCCCACCGATCCCGCCGATCCCACCGATCCTCCCGGCGGCGGCAACACCCCCGGCGGCGACGACCCCGGCGACACCCCCACCCCGAGAGACCCCGATCCTTCCACCGAGGTGGAGGAGCCCGAGGTGCCTCTGGCCGAGCGCCCCGAGGAGCCCGAGAAGCTGGAGAAGCTGGAAGAGGTTGAGGTCGAGGACCCCGACATCCCCTTGGGCGACATTCCCCAGACCGGCGACATTCACCTGGGCTGGTACGGCGCGTCCATCCTGTCTGCGCTGGGCCTGATGATTATGGCCCTCCTTGGCCGTAAAAAGTCCCGCGAGAGCTGATTCCCAGCCCGCAGCGCAGCCCAACCAAAAAAAGAGCCGGGGCCCACTGGGCCCCGGCTCTTTGCGTGACATGTCAGATCACATGGTGCTCCTTCCACTTGCCCCGGAGGAACCGCGCCAGGAACAGCGCCGCCCGGACCACCCAGTCGGCAAACATGGCCAGCCAGACCCCCAGCAGCCCCAGTTCCAGGCCCTGTCCCAGCAGGTAGCTCATGCCGATGCGGCAGATCCACATGGACAGCAGGGAAACCACCATGGTGAATTTGGCGTCTCCGGCCGCACGGAGGGCGTTGGGCAGCGTAAAGGACATGGGCCAGAAAATGGTGGTAAACACCGCGCACCATCTCAGCACCTGGATGGCAATGGCGGCGGTGGCGGGGGTGAGGTTGAACAGGGGCACCAGCACCGGCGCCGCCAGAAACAGCCCCAGACAGGAGAGGCCCATGGTGAGATAGGACACCTTCATCAGTTTTTTGGTGTAGCCCACCGCCTGTTCGTGGTCGCTGGCCCCCATGCACTGGCCCACCACCGTCACCATGCTCAGCCCCACCGCCTGCCCCGGCACGTTGATGAAGCCCGCGATAGAGCTGCTGATGGCGTTGGCCGCCACGGCGGAGCCCGTCACCGCCAGATTTGCCCCCGCGTCGAAGGAGGTGACCAGCCCCAGCACCAGCAGCTTTCCCACCTGGAACATTCCGTTCTCAATGCCGGCGGGCACCCCCACCCGGAGAATGGAGCGCACCATCCTCCACTGGAGGGCGGGATGGAACAGATCTTCCACGTATACCGGGAGGGTGGGGCGGCGGATCTTGACGCCGATGATCACCGCCGCCGCCACGCGGGAAACCAGCGTGCCCAGACCCGCCCCGGCCGCCCCCATCTGGAAGCCGTAAATCAACACGGCGTTGACGGCCACATTGATGATGTTGACGATCAGAGAGTTGTACATGGACACCTTGCTGTTGCCCATGGCGCGGAAGAGCGCGGCCCCGGCGTTGTAAATAGCGATAAAGGGGTAGGCGGCGGCCGTCAGCAGGAAATAGACGAGGGCCGAGTCCATCACCTCTTGGGAGATGTCGCCGAAGAGAAGGCGCAGGATATGGCTCCGCAGGAGGAGCGCCGTCCCCATCAGGGTGAGGGCCACCAGCAGCGCCGCATACAGCAGCTGCTTGGCCGCGGACCGGGCGCTGTCCGGCTCCCGGCGGCCCAGGTACTGCGCCACCACCACCGCTCCGCCGGTGGACAGGGCGGAGAAAATATTGATGATCAGGTTGTTGATGCCGTCCACCAGGGACACGCCGGAGACGACAGCCTCTCCGGCGGTGGTAACCATCATAATATCCGCCATGCCCACCGTCATCAGCAGCAGCTGCTCGATGACCAGCGGGATCATAAGCCGGACCAGATCCTGATTGGTAAAAATGGGCCTGGAGGCCCGGGCCGTGCTTTCCATGGGTCACACCTCTTGCTTCAGCGGGCGGAGCTCAGCCGCCCTGCCTGTTAAAGGCCATTTTAGCACGGTTTTTCCCCAAAAGAAACCGTGTTTTCTAACAAAAAAACCGCTCTGGGCGTGGGGCGCGATGGCCGGAAAGACAGTTTTCAGAGGGATGGGCCACAGAGGAATTTCGGAAAAATCCGCGGCCGGGGCCTGTGGGCGCTGGAAACCGCCTGCGCGGTGTGGTACAATGGCCGTAGCCGCCGTACAGGACGCGGCGGGTCCCCGGAGCGGGCGGCGCGGGCCGCCCATACAGAAAGGAAGGTTACCCATGAATACATTGATTGTTTTGATCGGGCTGGCGCTGGCGGCGCTGGGCGTGGGGCTGACGGTCGCGCTGTCCATCCGCACCGCCGGCGACAACCGCCGCACCGACATGCCCAAAAAGAAAGCGCCCCGCTGGCCGCTGGTCTTTGCGACGCTGGGGCTGGCCTGCGTGGTGGGGGGCAACTGCTTCACCGTGGTGCCCACGGGCTACACCGGCGTGCGCACCACCTTCGGGCTCATCGACCAGGAGTCGTGCATGCCGGGCTTCAACTTCGTCACGCCCTTCGTCCAGAATATCTCCCTGGTGAACAACAAACAGCAGGACATCCGGTTCACGGACAAGATCTGGTCGGAGACTAAGGAGCAGACCGTGGTGTACATGGAGAACGTCACCGTCACATACCAGATCGTCCCCGAGTCCAGCGCCTGGATTTACGCCAACGTGGAGAACTGGGTGGAGGAGCTGGTGGATATCGACATCGTCAGCTCGGCGCTGAAGTCGGCGGCCCGGGCCCTGTCCGCGGACATCGTCACCGACCGTTCGGTGATCGAGGCGGAGGCGGAGCGGCTGCTCCAGGCCGCTTTGGACGGCAAGTACGGGGAAAACCGGGTGACCGTCAAGGGGGTCATCATCAACAATATGGACTTTGACGAGTCCTACAACCAGGCCATCGCCCAGAAGTCCCAGGCCATCCAGGAGCAGCAGGAGCAGGCCATCCGCAACCAGACCAACATCGACAAGGCCCGGGCCGAGGCGGAGGCGGAGCGGGAGCGGGCCCAGGGCCTGGCCGACGCGGAGCTGATCCAGGCGGAGGCCAAGGCCAAGGCCAACGAGATCATCAGCAACAGCATCACCGAGGCCACCCAGCGGCAGGACGCCATCGACAAGTGGAACGGAGAGCTGCCCCGGTACGCCGGGGGCGGGGATATGTCCTTCGGCATTCTGGACGCCGTTCAGCCCTCCGCGGCCCAGGCCGGGGAGTGAGGGGGCAAAACGCCGGACGCGAAAGCGTCCGGCGTTTTACTTGAATGACGGCCGCTCCGCCCACAGGGCCAGGGCGGCGGCGGACAGGGCTCCGGCCAGCTTGGCGGCGATGAGGGGGGAGAGCATGGCGGGCTCGGTGCTGGCCACGAAGCCGATGTGGGCGGCCAGCAGGCTGGCCCCGCTGACCAGAAAGGCGCCCGCCGCCACCTGGCCCCGGCGGTCCAGCTCCCCGTACATGGACAGGGCGGGCATGGGGCTGACCAGGCTCACCAGCATGCCGGTGAGGCTGCCGGGGTCCAGCCCCAGCCTGCCCCCCAGGAGGGTGAAGGGGCGCTCCAGCGCCCGGCGGAGCAGCTCCGCAGCCGGGAGGCTGCCCAGCAGCACCACCCCGATGGAGGCCGCCACGGCCAGGGCCTCCCCGACGGGGGCCATGCCGGGCACCGGGTTCCACCCGGTGAGGGACTCCACCGCCGCCAGCACCAGCCCCGCCGTCACCAGCGCCTTGATGCCGTCGGCCAGCAGGCAGAAGCCCCGCACCATGGGGTCCGGGATCTTCCACAGCCCCAGAAGAAGCAGCAGGGCCAGAGCGAAGATGGGCAGGTTCTGGTGGAGGCAGTCCGGCAGGGACAGCCCGCACAGCAGTCCGCCGGTGATGAGCCCCACCGGCATGGCGGCCAGCCCCAGCATGATCCCCCGGGCGAACCGGGGGCGGCAGTCCGGGCCGATCATGCCCATGCCCACGGGGATGGTGAACACCAGGGTGCAGCCGAAAATGGCGGACACGATCAGCCCGGCGTAGCTGCCCACCACCGGGTCCTCCGCCAGCTCCCGGGCCAGCTGGTAGCCCCCCATGTCGATGGCCAGCAGGCTGCCGAACATGGCCGGGTCCACCCCCATCAGCCGGTAGAGGGGCACGACCACCCGGCCCAGGGCGTCCGCCAGCGCCGGGGCCAGACAGATCAGCCCCGTCATGGACAGGGCCATGGGGCCCAGCAGCAGAAAGCCCCGCTCAAACTGCGCCCCGAGCCCCAGCCTGTTCCCGAATATGCGGTCCAGGCCGCCCAGAACGGCCCCGGCGGCCATCACGATCATCAGCGCCCGTTCCATCAGGTGTACGCGGTGAAGCTCCGCCGCATGACCGACTCGATATCCTCAATGGTCCGGGGGGTGCAGGCGGACAGGTTCTCACACCCCGTCTCGGTGACCAGGCAGTTGTCCTCCAGCCGGAAGCCGATGCCCCACTCCTCGTGGTAGATGCCCACGTCCACACAGAACACCATGTTGGGGGCCACCGTCTCCGGCGTCTCCACCACGTCGTGGACGTCGAAGCCCACGTGGTGGGCGCCGCCGTGCCACATATACCGGCCGATGTTCTTCACGTCGTCCAGCACCCCGGCGTCCTTCAGCAGGGCGGCGTTGTACCGGCGGATCTCGCCGTCCACCTCCTTCATGGGCATGCCGGGCTTGATGATGTCAAACATATGGTTGGAGGTGGCCAGGGCGCACTGGTACAGCAGCCGCTGGCGGCCGCTGTATGTCCCGTTGCAGGGCCAGCCCCGGGACACGTCGGTCATCAGGTAATCGTGCCACGCCCCCACGTCGTTGAGCACCATGTCGCCGTCCAGGGCCTGCCCGGTGTAGGCGTTGTAGTGGATGCAGAAGTTGTTTCTGCCCGCCGAGATGATGGAGGGGAACCCCGGCCCCTGGGGGCCGTACTGCCCCAGGGTGTAGTCGAACACCGCCTTGTACTGGTATTCAAACATCCCGGGGCGGGACGCCTTCATCATGGCGGTGATGCCCGCGCAGGTGATCTCCTCCGCCCGGCGCATGGCGTCCAGCTCACAGGGCTGCTTGATGGTGCGCAGGCGGCGGATGAGGGCGTTGGCGTTTTCGACTTTCAAAAACGGGTAGTCGGACGCGGCCCGCCGCAGCAGGCGGTGGGCGGGGGTGTCCCGGTCGGCGGGGTCCGCCCGGTACAGGTCCAGATACAGGCGCTCATAATTGCCCGACGCGGCCAGCCTGTGGAGCTCCGCCGCGAACTCGGCCGCGAAGCCGATCTCCGAGACGCCCGCGATCTCCGCCGCCTCGTCCGCCTTGATGCGCCGGCCGGTCCAGCGCTCCGCCATGGGGTCGGGCGGCAGGAGGAACACCTTTTCCGTCACCGCGCCCCGGCCGTCCTTCCGGGCCAGCAGGGCCAGCTCCTTCCCGTCCAGGCCGGTGAGGTACAGAAAATCCCGGCTGGTGTAGAAGGGGTAATACTCATCGTTGGTCTTGCGGACCTCCGTGCCGGAGAACAGCGCCAGCAGGGAGTTTTCCTTCATCTGAGCGTACAGCCGCTCCCGGTTCCCCTGGAAAAATTCTTTTGTCATACGACTCGTCCTCTCTGTGTATGGATGGCGGGCTTTTCCGCCTATTGGGCCCCGCCGGGGCACTGGCGCCCGGTGTGGTCGATGGTGTAGTCCTGCCCGCAGGCCCCCGGCAGAATCAGCTGGGAGATGGGCACAAAGGTGTAGCCCTGCTGCAAGAGGGCCTCAATGATGCCGGGGAGGGCCTCCGGGGTGTGGAGGGCGGCGTTGTGGAACAGCACGATGGACCCCGGCTGGACCTTGGAGGTCACCCGCTTGGTGATGTCGGCGGCGGACAGGTCTTTCCAGTCCAGGCTGTCCACGTCCCACTGGATGGGCTCGATGCCCATGGACCGCACGGCGTTGATCACGTGGTCGTCATACTCGCCGTAGGGGCAGCGGAACAGGGTGGGCCGCACCCCGGTGACCCCCTCGATTTTGTCGCCGCAGGCGGTGAGGTCGTCGATGATCTCCTGGCTGGACAGGCTGTTGAAATGGGCGTGGTTGTTGGAGTGGCTCATCACCTCATGGCCCGCGTCCGCCAGCGCCTTCACCGACTCGGGGTATTTGTCCACCCACTCGCCCACCACGAAAAAGGTGGCCTTTACGCCGTATTTGCCCAGTATGTCGATGAGCTGCTGGGTGTCCTCGTTGCCCCAGGCGGCGTCGAAGCTGACGGACAGCACCTTGTAGTCCTTCTGCACGCAGTAGATGGGCAGCTGCCGGGTGGACGCCGACGCCCCCACCACCGCCGGGTGGTTCACCACCCAGAACATCAGCACGGCGGCCAGGGCGAAGGCCCCTGCGGCGATGGCCTTCCGCCGCAGGGTAATAATTTTCGTCTCGTTCATAATCGACCCCTCCATACTCGGTATTGGTATACCTTATGCGGACGGGGCCCCGTTCATGTTTTCACAGGCCCCGCGCCGGCGGACGCGGGGCCTGCATATCAAAATGTGAGCACTTCCTGCGCCGGCTTGTCCGCGGGGCTCAGGGCGGTGACGTGGAGTACCGGGCCGTCCTGACCCTCGTAGGCCTTGTGATGTTCCAGGCGGATCACGCCGGAGACCTCCGCCCAGGAGCGGTTTTCAAAGGCGTCGAAGCCGTCCCCGGCGGCCACCAGGCCCAGGAATGTGATGTCCGCCTCGCAGCAGGTCATGGCGAACCGGCCCAGAATCACGTTGTCCGGGTACTGGGGCAGATGGCACACCACCGTCTTGGCCCGGATGGCCTTGCCCTCATACCGCTCCGGGTGCTCCATCACGTCCACGTACCACACGCCGAAGTCGTCATCCGGGATGTGGATGATGTCCTGGTCCAGGTCGAAGGGGCAAATGGTGTCGTCGGCGTAGTCCTCGCTGGAGCCGTCGCCGTACTCCAGGTAGATGTTGGCCCGGCGGTTGACCATTTTCAGATTGCGCTGGCGCAGGGAATCCCGCAGGGCCTCCGTGCAGCGGTTGAACACGATGAGGTCCGCGTTGGTGAGCTTCTCCATCATCATCTGGCCCAGGTTTTTGGCGTACACGTCGAAGGTGGCCGCCTCCACCATGGTCATGATCTGGTAGAGCACCCAGTTGTCCGGCAGGGCCTCCTGGTACAGCCGCCCCAGGGACCACATCCCGTTGAACTCGATCATGACCTGCCGGGGCCGGTGCTTTTTCTCCAGCTGCTTGAGGAAGGCGGGGGTCAGCTCCGCCTCCTCCTCCACGTTCACCACCGTGACGTTTTTCAGCACCTTGGGGTCGTACTCCTCCGCCCCCTCCTCGCAGCACAGCAGCAGGGTGCGGTCCCGCAGGGCGAAGCCGTCCTGGAGGACGCCGTTGATGAAGGTGGTCTTGCCGCCGTCCAGAAATCCGGCGAACAGGTAAACAGGGATATCCATGGGCGCTCCGCTCCTTTACAGGCCGAACAGGGCGGCCAGCCGGTCCTCCTTCAGGTCCGCGCCGATGACGCACAGCCGCCCGGTGTAGTCGGCGGGGCCGGTGCGCACCTGGTGCTCCTCCGGCACGTAGTCGAAGTGGAGCCAGCCGCCGTCCTTCCCCGGGACGATGCCCTTGGCCCGGAGGATGGCGCCGCACTCGCCCAGGTCCAGCTCTGCCAGGATGCGTTCCAGCTCCTCCGGGGCAAAGGGCTTGACCGTCTCCCGGCCCCAGCTGGTGAACACCTCGTCGGCGTGGTGGTGGCCGTGGTGGTTGTGGTCATGGCACCCGCAGGAGCACCCCTCGCCGTGGTCATGCTCGTGCTCGCCGTGATGATGATGGTGCTCATGCTCCTCGTTGTCATGATGGTGGTCATGCTCCTCGTGGTCGTGGCCGTGATGATGCTCGTGCTCCTCGTGGTCGTGGTGATGATGGGCGTGGGCCGCCTCCTCGGCGGCGTGGTCCGCCCGGATGCGCGCCAGCAGCTCCTCCTCCAGGGAGGTCTTTTCAATGGCGGACAGGATGGTCTTGCCGTCCAGCTGGTCCCAGGGGGTGGTGAGAATCACCGCCGTGGGGTTCTTTTCCCGCAGCAGGGCCACCGCCCCCTCCAGCTTGTCCTGGGTCAGGTTCTGGGTGCGGGAGAGCAGGATGGTCCCCGCGTGCTCCACCTGGTTGTTGTAGAACTCGCCGAAGTTCTTCATATACATCTTGACCTTGGAGGCGTCCGCCACGGTGACGAAGCTGTTGAGCTTCAGCGCCGGGTCCTCCCCGGCGGCCTTCTCCACTGCCGCCACCACGTCGGACAGCTTGCCCACCCCGGAGGGCTCGATGAGGATGCGGTCGGGGTGAAAGCGCTCCTCCACCTCGTGGAGAGCGCGGCCGAAGTCGCCCACCAGGGAGCAGCAGATGCAGCCGGAGGACATCTCGGAGATCTCAATTCCGGCGTCCTTCAAAAATCCGCCGTCCACGCTGATCTCGCCGAACTCGTTCTCGATGAGCACCAGCTTTTCGCCCTGGTACGCCTCCGCCAGCAGCTTCCTGATGAGGGTGGTCTTGCCCGCGCCTAAAAAGCCGGACACGATGTCGATCTTTGCCATGGAAAATCATTTCCTTTACTTAGAATTTCCACTTATTTTACCCCCCTCCGGGGGGAAAGTCAAGGGCCGTTCCCCGCGGCTTCCCCGCCGGTCCGCGCCGCCGCCCGCAGGGTTCCGGCGTCCGCCCCGGGGCCCGTCCGGGGCGGGCCCCCGCACGGCCCGGCGCCGCCGGGTTGGAAAAAGGGATTGCCATTTCCACACAGCCGGTATATAATGATAAAATCAGCTCTGATCCCCGTGATCCGTGCATATCTGTGAGGAGGAACCAAATCATGAAAGACCTGCTCCAGCTTTTGGAGGACGACTCCACCCTGACCCGCGCCCAGCTGGCCGCCATGACCGGCATGACGGAGGACGAGGTGTCGGCGGCGGTGGCACAATATGAGAAGGACCGCATCATTCTGGGCTACAAGACCATTGTGGACTGGGACCGGACCCATCAGGAGTCGGTGACCGCCCTGATCGAGGTGAGCGTCACTCCCCAGCGGGGGGAGGGCTTCGACCGGGTGGCCCAGCGCATCTACCAGTACGACGAGGTGGAGTCCCTCTACCTCATGTCCGGCGGCGCCTATGACATGACCGTCACCATCTCCGGCCGCACCCTGAAGGAGGTGGCCCAGTTCGTGGGCGAGAAGCTGGCCCCCATTGAGGGGGTCACCGGCACCGCCACCCACTTCATTTTGAAAAAGTACAAGGAGAAACACCTGATCTTCCCCGTGCAGGAGGTCCAGGAGGAAAGGTTCGTGTTTGAATGATGGATTACAGCAAAATTATGTGCCGGCGGGTACAGGAGATCCAGCCCTCCGGCATCCGGAAATACTTCGACCTGCTCCAGGGTATGGAGGGGGGCATCTCCCTGGGCATCGGGGAGCCGGATTTTCCCACCCCCTGGCACATCCGGGACGCGGGCATCTTCTCCCTGGAGAAGGGCTTCACCAAGTACACCCCCAACGCGGGCCTCTCCGACCTGCGGGCCGCCATCTCCCGGTACTTAAAGCGCCGCTTTGACCTGGAATACGCCCCGGTGGGCCAGATCCTGGTCACGGTGGGGGGCAGCGAGGGCCTGGACCTCACCTTCCGCGCCCTGCTGGAGCCGGGGGATGAGGTCATCATCCCCACCCCCTCCTTTGTGTGCTACGGTCCCCTGGTGTCCATGGCCCACGCCGTGCCCGTGCTGGTGGAGACGAAGGCGGCGCACGAGTTCCGGCTCACCCCGGAGGAGCTGCGGGCGGCGATCACCCCCAGGACCAAGGCGGTGGTGCTGCCCTTCCCCTGCAACCCCACCGGCGGCGTCATGGGCCGGGGAGACCTGGAGGCGCTGGCCAGCGTCCTGCGGGGAACCGACATCATGGTGATCTCCGACGAGATCTACGCCGAGCTCACCTACGGCGGGCGGCACGTGTCCATGGCCAACCTGCTGGATATGGCCGAGCGCACCGTGGTGGTCAACGGCTTCTCCAAGGCCTACTCCATGACGGGCTGGCGGCTGGGCTACGTGTGCGGGCCCAAGCCCCTCATCGCCGCCATGACCAAGCTCCACCAGTATGGGATCATGTCCGCCCCCACCACCAGCCAGTATGCCGCCATCGAGGCCCTGGACCACGGGGACGGGGACATCGAGGCCATGCGGGACGAATACGACGGCCGCCGCCGGTTCCTGGTGGACGGCTTCCGCAAGCTGGGCCTGACCTGCTTCGAGCCTCTGGGGGCCTTTTACACCTTCCCCTGCGTCAAGTCCACCGGGCTGACCAGCGAGGAGTTCTGCGACCGCTTCCTGGCGGCGGAGAAGGTGGCGGTGATTCCCGGCTCCGCCTTCGGCCCCGGCGGGGAGGGATATGTCCGGGCCACCTACGCCGCCTCCATGCGGGACCTGGCGGAGGCGCTGAACCGGCTGGAGCGGTTCCTGAAAACGCTGTAAACATCTCCCCGCATGGCAGGGGGCCGGTGAGGACACCGGCCCCTGCGCGGATAAACCGGGGGGCTGCCCGCAGGGGCCGATATCCTCATCGGCCCTCCCCAACCACAGCACCCCGACACGAGAGGAGCATTTGCAATGAACATCGTCTGTTTGGATATGGAGGGCGTGCTGGTCCCTGAGATCTGGATCGCCTTCTCCGAAGCCAGCGGCATCCCCGAGCTGCGCCGCACCACCCGGGATGAGCCCGACTACGACAAGCTGATGGCCTGGCGGCTGGGGGTGCTGAGGGAGCACGGCCTGGGGCTGAAGGAGATCCAGGCCGTCATCGCCAGGATCGATCCCCTCCCCGGGGCAAAGAAGTTTCTGGACGAGCTGCGCACCCTCACCCAGGTGGTGATTTTGAGCGACACCTTCGAGCAGTTTGCCAAGCCCCTCATGGCCAAGCTGAACTGGCCCACCCTGTTCTGCAACACCCTGGAGGTGGGGTCAAACGGGGAGATCACCGGCTACAAAATGCGCTGCGCCCAGTCCAAGCTCACCACCGTGAAGGCCCTTCAGTCCTGCGGGTTCGACACCATCGCCGCCGGGGACAGCTTCAACGACCTGGCCATGATCCAGGCGGGCAAGGCGGGCTTCCTGTTCAAATCCACCCCCCAGATCAAGGCGGACTATCCCCACATACCCGCCTTTGAGGAGTTCCCCGACCTGCTGGCCGCCATCAAAGGTGCGCTGTAACGCATATCTTCCCTTGAAAAGAGGTTTTCGTCATGAACGCCGGTTTTGCCAATCTTCCCTTCCGCCCCGCCGACATTCTCCTGCCCAAGGACTGCGACTACGACAAATGGTCGGTGGTGGCCTGCGACCAGTACACCTCCCAGCCCGAATACTGGCAGCGGGTGGAGGCCCGGGTGGGCCGGGCTCCCTCAGCCCTGCGGCTCATCCTGCCCGAGAGCAGCCTGGAGGGCCCCCAGGTGGAGATGGACATCACCGACATCAACGCCACCATGGCGGCCTACCTCCGGGAGGGGCGGTTCAAAACCCTGGACAACGCCATGATATACGTGGAGCGGACCCTGTGGGGCGGCAAGGTCCGCCGGGGGCTGGTGGGCATGGCGGACCTCACCGCCTACGACTATGAGCCGGGCTCCGACGCACTCATCCGGGCCACGGAGGGGGTGGTCATGTCCCGCATCCCGCCCCGGATCGCCGTGCGCAAGAACGCCCCCATCGAGCTGCCCCACGCCATGCTGCTGGCCGACGACCCGGGCCGCACCGTCATCGAGCCTCTGTCCGCCCAGACCGGCTCCATGGAGCTGCTGTACGACTTTGACCTGATGGAGCAGGGGGGGCACGTGAAGGGCTGGCGGCTGAATGAGGCGCAGCTGGGCCAGGTGGCCGCCGCCCTGTCCGCGCTGGCGGACCCCGCCGCCTTCAGCGCCCGGTACGGCGTCAAGGACCGGCCGGTGATGCTCTTCGCCGTGGGGGACGGCAACCACTCCCTGGCCACCGCCAAGGAGTGCTATGAACGGCAGAAGCGGCTGGTCCCTCCCGAGCGGTGGGACGCCCTGCCCGCCCGGCACACCCTGTGTGAGCTGGTGAACCTCCATGACGACAGCCTGGAGTTTGAGCCCATCCACCGGGTGGTGTTCCACACCGACCCCCAGGCCCTGCTGGACGCCCTGGTGCGGGCCTATCCCGGCGCCCGCCGGGGCAGGACCCGGGAGGGGGACGGAATGCCGCTGCACTGGCTGTGCGCAGGGAAAGAGGGCGTGGTGACGGTGCCGGCCGGTTCGGCCAGCCTGCCGGTGGGGGCTCTCCAGGGCTTTTTGGACGCCTATCTGATGGACCACCCCGGACGGGTGGACTATATCCACGGCGAGGACGTGGCCCGGGAATTTGCGGCCCGGTCGGGCAACATCGCCTTTCTTCTGCCCCCCATGGACAAGGAGGCGCTGTTCCCCTCTGTCATCCGGGACGGGGTTCTCCCCCGCAAGACCTTCTCCATGGGAGAGGCCCACGATAAGCGCTTCTATCTGGAAGCGCGGAAAATCCGGTAAAAAAGCTCCCTTCCGGCGCCGCCGGAAGGGAGCTTTTTTTGTTACGGAATATCGTCGTAGTCATCAAACTCGGCGGGCTGGAAGCGGCGGTCGGCGCGTTTCTCCTCCACCTTGTCCGCGATGGCGTCGAACAGGTCCATAATGTGGTCCCAGAATACGACGATGGTACACACCACGGCGGCCACAGCCATAACGGCGGTCACAATCTTCAGAATAAAGCGGGCGGTTTTCATATCCATTCCTCCTCGTCAGCCGGCGTCCTGAAGGGACGCGCACAGGTGGGCCACCACTGCACAGGTGACCGCCGCCGCCGTCAGAGCGACCGCGGTGGTCTTTAAGATAAAGCTGGCAACTTTCATAGGCTGTCCCTCCTTGTGTGGTTGCCTTTAGTTTACACGATTTCGGGAGAAATTACAAGCTGTATTTTTGGAAGGCGCTGACAAAAACCCGGCCTTGACAAACCGTGTCCTTTCGCCTATACTATTTGTCGATACAGGCAGGGAAGGGAAGCAGTACCCCTGAGATTCCGTTGGCAGAGAGCGGCCGGCTGGTGCGAGGCCGCAGCGGAGGCGGGGGGAAGTGGTCCCGGAGCTGCGGCGCTGAACCTTTGGAGTAAGCTCCGCCGGGTCCTCCCGTTACAGAGGCAATGAGCGTCCCCCCTCTGGGGGAAATTCAGGTGGTACCGCGGACTTTTGCAGGTTCGCCCTGAGCAAATGCTTGGGGCGGACTTTTTTAACGCCCCGAAAAGGAGAGTGTTCAAATGAGCAAGGAACTGCCCAAGATCTACGAGCCCCAGGAGGTGGAGGGCCGCGTCTACCGGGCCTGGGAGGAGAACGGCTGCTTCAAGGGCGTCCGGGACCCCGAGAAGAAGCCCTTCACCATCGTCATGCCGCCCCCCAACGTCACCGGCCAGCTCCACATCGGCCACGCCATGGACGACGCCATGCAGGACATGCTCATCCGCTACAAGCGGATGCAGGGCTATGCCGCCCTGTACCTCCCCGGCACCGACCACGCGGGCATCGCCACCCAGATCAAGGTGGAGGAGGAGCTGCGGGAGAAGGAGGGCCTCACCCGCCACGACCTGGGCCGGGAGAAGTTCCTGGAGCGGGTGTGGGAGTGGAAACACAAGTACGGCAACCGCATTGTGGAGCAGCAGAAGAAGCTGGGTGTGTCCTGCGACTGGGAGCGCGCCCGGTTCACCATGGACGAGGGGCTGTCCAAGGCGGTGCGCCATGTGTTTGTCTCCCTGTACGACAAGGGGCTGATCTACAAGGGCTCCCGCATCGTCAACTGGTGCCCCCACTGCGTCACCGCCCTGTCCGACGCCGAGGTGGAGTATCAGGACAAGCCCGGCCACCTGTGGCACATCAAATACCCCATCGTGGGCGAGCCGGGGCGGTACGTCATCGTGGCCACCACCCGGCCCGAGACTATGCTGGGCGACACCGGCGTGGCCGTCCACCCCGATGACCCGCGGTATCAGGATCTCGTCGGCAGGAAGTGCCTGCTGCCCCTGATGGACCGGGAGATCCCCATTGTGGCCGACGAGTACGTGGACCTGGAGTTCGGCACCGGCTGCGTGAAGATGACCCCCGCCCACGACCCCAACGACTTCGAGGTGGGGCTGCGGCACAACCTGGACACCATCCGGGTGCTGGACGACCACGGCGTGGTCAACGAGAACGGCGGCAAGTACCGGGGGCTGGACCGCTACGAGGCCCGGAAGGCGGTGGTGGCCGACCTGGAGGCCCTGGGCCTGTTGGAGAAGGTGGAGGACCACCAGCACAACGTGGGCACCTGCTACCGCTGCCACAACGACGTGGAGCCCATCATCTCCGCCCAGTGGTTCGTCAAAATGGAGCCCCTGGCCAGGGAGGCCCTGCGGGTGGTCAACGAGGGGGAGACGAAATTCGTCCCCGACCGCTTCACCAAGACCTACACCAACTGGATGGAGAACGTCCACGACTGGTGTATCTCCCGCCAGCTCTGGTGGGGCCACCAGATCCCGGTGTGGTACTGCGCGGACTGCGGAAAAATGACCGTGGCCGAGGAGGACCCCACGGAGTGCGCCCACTGCCGTTCCAAGAACATCACCCGGGACCCGGACGTGCTGGACACCTGGTTCTCCTCCGCCCTGTGGCCCTTCTCCACCCTGGGCTGGCCGGAAAACACCGAGGACTACCGCTATTTCTACCCCACCGACGTGCTGGTCACCGGCTATGACATCATCTTCTTCTGGGTGGCCCGGATGATCTTCTCCGGCTGTGAGCACACCGGCAGGGCCCCCTTCCACACGGTGCTCATCCACGGCCTGGTCCGGGACGACAAGGGCCGCAAGATGTCCAAGTCCCTGGGCAACGGCATCGACCCGCTGGAGATGGCGGACAAGTACGGCGCGGACGCCCTGCGCTTCAACCTCATCACCGGCAACGCCCCAGGCAACGACACCCGCTTCTTTGTGGAGAAGTGCGAGGCCATGCGCAACTTTGCCAACAAGATCTGGAACGCCAGCCGGTTCGTCATGATGAACCTGACCATCGGCCGCTGCGCCCTGCCCGAGAAGCTGGAGCGGGAGGACCAGTGGATTCTGTCCCGGCTGAACCGGGTGGTGAAGGAAGTCACCGAGAACATGGACGCCTATGAGCTGGGGGTGGCCTCCGCCAAGGTGTACGACTTCATCTGGAGCGACTACTGCGACTGGTATATTGAGCTGACCAAGGCCCGTTTGCAGGGGGACGATGAAGCCGCCAAGGTCCAGGCCCAGAACGTGCTGGTGTACGTTCTCACCCAGACGCTGAAGCTCCTCCACCCCTTCATGCCCTTTATCACCGAGGAGATCTGGCAGGCCCTTCCCCGGGAGGAGGGCTGCGGAGCCCGGTTCCTCATGCTGGACCGCTGGCCGGTATACCGGGAGGCGCTGAACTTCCCGGAGGCGGAAGCCGCCATGGAGTCCGTCATGGACGTGATCCGGGCCGTCCGGACCCGCCGGGCGGAGATGAATGTGCCTCCCTCCAAAAAGGCCGCCCTCACCATCGTCACCCACAGGGGGGACGTGTTCACCGCGGGCAGGGGCTTCCTCACCCGGCTGGCCTGGGCCTCCTCCATCGAGGTGCGGGAGGATGAGCCGTCCGACCTCACCGGGCTGGTGGCCGACGTGACCCACGACGCCAAGGTGTATATGCCGCTGGCGGAGCTGGTGGACATCGAGAAGGAGAAGGCGCGGCTCACCAAGGACCTGGGCAGGAAGAAGGGCGAGCTGAAGGGTCTGGAGGGCAAGCTGTCCAACCCCGGCTTCCTGAGCAAGGCCCCCAACCACGTGGTGGCTGCGGAGAAAGAGCGGGCGGAAAAACTGAAAACGCTGATTGCCAAGATCGAGGAGCAGCTGAAAGCCCTGTAACGGGGTCCCCGCAAAGCCGGCCTTTGGCTTTGTGGGGAGAGGAGGCGCAAGGGAGCGAACGTAGCTTTCGCCGTAGGCGGAAGCGGAGACAAGCGGACTTTGCGCCGACGAGGTGGCCGCCGAGAAGGAGCGGGCGGAAAAACTGAAAACCTTGATTTCGAAGATCCAAGAACAGCTCTCAGTCCTTTAATGGGGCCCCCACAAAGCCGGTCTGTGGCTTTGTGGGGAGAGGAGGCGCAAGGAAGCGGAGAGCCTCTCTCCCCGCGGGGACAGTTCATACCGAGGTGAGTAGACACCCTTGCCCTTTCCGCATGTCCTATTGGAGCCGTCCCCGCTTGGGAGAGAGGCCCTCCGCCCTGTCCCCCGGAGCGGGATACAAATTTTTCCATCACCCCTTGCCCCTTCGGCAAATTGTGACCATCTGAATCTATTATAATGAGCGCGATACGGGAGATTTCCCGTACCGCGCTCATTTTTTTGCAAGGAAGGGACAAGCCATGCCCATCACCGTTTCCAGCCGGGACAGCGCGCTGACCATCGCCCTGTCCGGCGAGATCGACCACCACGGCGCCCGGGAGATGATGACCCAGCTGGAGGACGCCATTGCCGAGCGGACCCCCGCCCGCCTGGTGCTGGACCTGTCCGGCGTCACCTTTATGGACAGCTCGGGCATCGCGGTGCTGCTGAAGGCCCTCCGCCAGATGGGGCACACCGGCGGCTCCCTGCGCGTGACCAACATCCCAGCCCAGGCCCGCCGGGTGCTGGACGCCGCCGGGATCGGGCGGCTCATTTCCTTAGACTGAGGAGGGCTACATAGGATGAAAGCGATTGATCAGGCGACCATCACCTTTACCTCCCGCTCCGCCAACGAGGGCTTTGCCCGGGCGGCGGCGGCCTGCTTCGCCGCCCAGCTGGACCCTACCCTGGACGAGGTGGCGGACATCAAGACCGCCGTCAGCGAGGCGGTGACCAACGCCATCGTCCACGCCTACCCGGACCGCCTGGGGCAGATCGCCCTGCGCCTGCGCCTGTACGACGGCGGGGTGCTGGAAATCCAGGTGAAGGACGCCGGGGTGGGCATACCCGACGTGGAGCAGGCCCGGACCCCGCTGTTCACCACCGGAGGGGAGGAGCGGTCCGGCATGGGCTTCACCATCATGGAGAGCTTTATGGACGGCCTGAAGGTGCGCTCCCAGCCGGGGAAGGGGACGGTGGTCACCATGCGCAAGCGGATTGCCCGCAGGGCGGGCGCCCCCAGGTGAGGGGGCTGGACGCCCCCGCCCTGCTGGAGGCCGCCCGGGCCGGGGACAACGACGCCTGTGAGCGGCTCCTCATCGACAACAGCGGCCTGATCTGGTCGGTGGCCCGGCGGTACTACGGCCGGGGGGTGGACCCGGAGGACCTGTACCAGCTGGGCTGTCTGGGGTTTCTGAAGGCCGTCCGGGGGTTTGACACCGCTTACGGCACCCAGTTTTCCACCTACGCCGTGCCCAAGATCGCCGGGGAGATCCGGCGGTTTCTGCGGGACGACGGGGCGGTGAAGGTGAGCCGCAGCGCCAAGGAGCGGGCCATGGCCCTGCGCCAGCGGCGGCAGGAGCTGACCCAGCGGCTGGGCCGGGAGCCCACGCTGGGCGAGCTGGCCCAGGCCACCGGGCTGGAGCCGGAGGACATCGCCGCGGCGGACGCCGCCATGCTGTCGGTGGCCTCCCTCCAGGGGGAGAGCGGGGAGGACGGCTTCTCCCTGGAGGCGGTGCTGGGGGACGAGGGCATTGAGGACGCCCTGGTGGAGCGGCTCACCCTGCGCCAGGCCATCGACCAGCTGCCTGAGCGGGAGCGGATGGTGATTTTGCTCCGCTTTTACAAAAACCTCACCCAGGACCGGGTATCCCGGGTGCTGGGGGTGAGCCAGGTGCAGGTGTCACGCATCGAGCGGCGGGCGGTGGAGCGCCTGCGGGAGGCGCTGACGGAATAAGGACCGGACGGAAGCCATTCCGTCCGGTCCTTTTTTGCCTGTCACGCGGCGTTTCCCGGCTCCGCCGCCTGCTTGGCGGAGCGGGCGGGAGCGTTTGCCTGGTCTGCTTTTGGAGTGTTCCGCCGCAGCACCCGCCCCGCCGCCAGCACGATTCCGGTGAAGAGGAGCACCAGATAGCAGTTCAGCGTCCGGCTGAGGATCATGGCCGGGGCCACCAGGGCCTCGCCGTAGATGAGCAGGAAGCCCCGGAGGAACACGCTCTCCGCCGCCCCGGCGGAGCCGGGCAGGGGCAGGTAGCCCACGGCGATGGAGCACAGCGCCTGGAGGGCCATAATCTCCCCCAGGCCGAAGCCGGACAGCCCAAAGGCCCGGTAGACCACGTAGGGCATGGCGTAGGAGCAGGCCAGCTGGACCATGCTCAGCCCCACCACCTGGGCCAGCAGGGCGGGCGCCCGGCGGATCAGCTGAGCGCCCCGGCGGTACTCGGCCAGATGCTCGTCGGCCCTGGCCTCCAGTCCCGCCCGGTCCAGGGGGGGATACGCCCGGGCCGCCAGGGCGATGCAGCCGTACATCATCCGCCTGGCGGGGCCGGGGAGGAACAGGACGAGGAACATGAACACGTCCAGCAGGGCGAATATGGCCAGACCCAGCCCCAGCAGCAGGCCCACCTGGCCGCCCAGCCGCTCGGTGAGCCCTCCGGCGGTGAACAGGGCGTACACCCCCCAGATCATGGCGGCGGTGTTGTAGCCGATGGTGATCAGCAGCATGTCCAGCGCCCCGGAGGCGGCGGGGACGCCGTCCCGGCTCATGGCCACCACCTGGGCGGGCTGTCCGCCGGTGGCGGAGGGGGTGATGGTGCTGAAGAAGAAGCCCACGCTGGAGTAGTAGGCGCACCGCCGGAAGGGCTGGGCGCAGCCCAGGGCGCGGAGTACGGAGCAGGTGGCCCTGGCCTCGCAGCACAGGAAGAGGGCCATCAGGGGGAGGCCCAGCAGCAGGACCCGCCAATCGGCGCTGAGCAGGGCCGCGGCCAGCTGGCCGGGGGTCTGCTCCTGGAGGATCGTATGCACCGTCCACGCCAGCAGCGCCAGCACCGCGCCCCCGCACAGAATGCTTTTCAGCTGTTTTTTCATGCCGGCACCTCCTCGCCCGCCAGGGCCCGCACCACCGCGCAGGCGGCGGTACGGCTCAGGCGGCTGGCCATGGCGTCCATGGCCCGTTCCATGGCGGACAGGGCCTCATCGTCGTAGATCGTCTCCCGGATGGCGGCCAGACAGGCGCTCTCCTCCTTGGCGGCGATGCGGGCCATCCCCCGGCGCACCAGAAAATTGGCGTTCTCCTGCTCCTGCTTCAGGAAGGGCTGCCAGGCCAGGATGGGCAGGCGGGCGGCGATGGCCTCGAAGCAGGTGATTCCGCCGGGCTTGGACAGCATGAGATTGGCCCGGGCCATGTATGTCTCCACCTCGGTGGTGAAGGGCACCGCCTCAATGTTCTCATATTTCCCGTCCAGCCGCTGGAACAGCCTGTCGTTCCGGCCGGTCAGGATGGTGGTGTGCACCCCCGGCAGGGTGTTGAGGGCCTGATAGAAGGAGTCCCGCCGGGGCATGAGCCCCAGCCCGCCCCCCATGATGAGCAGCTCCCGCCGCCGGGAGCGGTCCCGGTGAGCGGGCCGGAAGCGCCCGCTCACCGGGATGCCGGATACCACCACGGCATCCGGCGCCACGCCCTTGGCGATGAGCCCCCGGCGGACGGACTCCTCCGCCACCAGGTAGCAGTCGGTGCCGGGATGGAGCCACTCGCTGTGGCAGGTCACGTCGGTGACACAGGTGACCAGGGGGATGTCCGACGGGCCGTCCTCCTTGTACCTGGCCATGGCGGCGGAGCAGATGGGATGGGTGGACACCACCACATCGGGCCGGTACTCGTCCAGCAGCCGGTCCAGGCCGCCCAGCAGGATGTCGCCCCGGCTCTCGCCGGAGTCGTTGGCGGTGAGGTCGTGGTAGATGTTGTAAAATACTCCGCCGTAGGTCACCAGCACGTTGAACCACCAGTACATGATGGGGGCCCGGTCGGGCAGGGCGTATTCAAACAGGTCGATGATATCGGCGCGGTGGCCGTCCTGGGCCAGCTGCTCCCGGAGGGCGTTGGCGGCGGACAGATGGCCCATGCCGAATTTACCTGTCAAAATGACGATGTTCATGAAGATTTCCTCCTCTTCCCAAAAAAGCGGAACGGCGCTTTCGCGGGGGTCCCACGGCGTGTACGGCTTTCCCGTTTGACGAGCCTCATTATAGAGGATAAATCTTCAATTTCAATGGGGAACCTTTTTAGGTTTTGGTGGGGATTTTCTTAAAAAACGATTAAGGAATGCACAAATTGCCTGGGGCAAAGGGCGCCGGGACGGTACCCGGAGATAAAAAGCGGTCCGAAGCGTTTCCGCTTCGGACCAGAGGATGGAGGATAGAATGAAAAAGAAAAGCATCTCTTGCAAGTTTTAAGATAAAGGACAGTCGTTACAAAAGTTCGGGGATATTTGTTACAAAAGAATTAAATGTTTTCCGGCAGGCCGGCCAGGGTCAGGGTGAAATCAAACCGCTCCCCTCCGTCCTCCCCCTGGCCCCGGGCGAACAGCTCGTCCCCCCGGGCGGCGGTGTCCACCCAGAGCGTCTCGCCCGCCCGGCACTCGCTGACATAGCCGATCTGGAAGGACCGGATGAACCGGTCCCGGCCCAGCCGCTCCAGGTGGAGGCTGTCGCAGGCGAAGTCGGCGTAGTGGGCGTTGTTCACATGGCCGTTGATGTCGGTGTCGGAGTAGCCCAGCTCCCGCCGGACGCGGCCGTCAAACTCCTCCGGCATGGCGGGGCGGCGGAGCCTGATGGATTTCTTCAGCTCCCCGCCATCGGTGCCCTGGAACTCCGTCAGGTCCTTGATGCGGAACAGCTTCCGCTGGTCCACGTCCGCCATCACCCACACGGAGGTGGCCTGACCGATGGGTTTTCCGTCTCGGAACAGGTCGAAATCCCGGTAGGTGGACGCGCCCGACGCGCCCCGGTGCCAGGTTTTCACGGTGATTGGATCGTTCCAGCGGAGGGGGGCGTCCAGCTCCGCCCAGTTCCGGGTGACCATCCACATGCAGTGGTACTTTTTCAAAATCTCCGGCCCGGACACGCCCAGGGCCAGCGCGGCCTGGGTGGCGGCCTCCTGCAAATAGCCCAGCACCGCCGACGGGCGGCACTGGTTGAACAGGTCCACGTCCCGGGAATCCACCCGAAAACTCATCTCATAGGTTGTGCTCATGCCGCGTTAATCCTTTCTTCCGGGGATGGTCAGAGAATCCCGGGCGCACAGGGCGGCCAGGTCGTCCTGGGTGGCGGCGGGCAGGCGCAGGGCCGCCCCGCAGGCGGCGCACACCAGGTCCACCGACGAATACCTCACCTTCACGCGGTAGTCCATAGAACCGCAGCCGCACTTCACCCCGCCCCGGGCGGCAATGTCCTTCAGCTCCGCCAAGGCCTCCTCCATGACCACGTCGTCCAAAAAGGTCCCCCGGCGCTGGGTCTGGTCGTCCAGCCGCAGCTTGTCCACCGCCTGTTCCAGCTGCTCCATGGCCCGGAACACCTGGCCCTCCGTCCCGATATAGCAGCACCCCAGCGCCGACACGGGGCAGCACAGCGCCAGCAGCTCCCGCTCGAGCAGGATGTTGTTGTCGAACACCGCCCGGTGCCTCTTGCCCCGGTGCTCCCGGCCGCAGGACGGGCAGGGCGCCTTGACCTCGCAGACGTCCCCCCGCTGATTGATGCGCAGCTCCGACTTGCCGCAGGGGCAGGGCAGCACAGTGTCCCCGGCGCACAGCTGGAAGGCGGTGCGCTGTGCGATCACCGCGTTGCCGCACTCAGGGCAGATATATCCGATGGTACGGGTCTTCTCTGACATGGCCCTCTCCCCAGTCCCTCATAATTCTGCTCCCGCCCGTGGGGCGGGAGCAGCGTTAACGCAACATATTATACCACAAGTTTCCCCACATTTCCAGTGACAAAGCCGTTTTTGCTGTCAACATTTTCCGTGTGTATGAATTTCCTTCGATGGCGCAAACTAATGGCAAATCCTGTGCGCCAACGAAAGGAAGTCGGTTCCATGGACAATCAGAAGCTGGGGCGGCAGACCTTCCAGCCCGGGTCGCCCCCCGTCATCATCGGCCACGGCTCCGCCGCCGGCAAAAAGGAGAGCCAGGGGCCTCTGGGGCGGCACTTCGACCACACCTGTCAGGACGACGCCTTCGGGGCCAAGACCTGGGAGCAGTCCGAGTCCGCCATGCAGCAGCTGGCTCTGGACGCCGCGCTGAAGCGGGCGGGACTGCGCATACCGGACCTGGACCTGCTGCTGGCGGGGGACCTGCTGAACCAGTGCATCGGCTCCGGCTACGCCGCCCGGCAGGCCGCGGTGCCCTTCTTCGGGCTGTACGGGGCCTGCTCCACCATGGGGGAGAGCCTGGCTCTGGCCACCCTGCTCCTCAGCGGCGGGTATGGGAAGTACGCCGCCGCCGTCACCTCCTCCCACTTCTGCTCGGCGGAGCGGCAGTACCGCACCCCGCTGGAGTACGGGTCCCAGCGCACGCCCACCGCCCAGTGGACCGCCACCGCCTCCGGGGCGGTGGTCGTCACCAACGAGGTGCGGCCCGGGCCCCGGGTGGTCCGGGTCACCGTGGGCAAGGTGGTGGACAAGGGCATCAAGGACGCCAACAACATGGGGGCGGCCATGGCCCCCGCCGCCTATGACACCCTGAGGGCCCATTTTGAGGACACCGGCCTGTCCCCCGGCCATTACGATCTGATCGTCACCGGCGACCTGGGCAAGCTGGGCCATGAGATCGTGTCTGACTTCTTCGCCCGGGACGGGGTGCAGCTGGCCAATTACAACGACTGCGGCCTGCTTCTCTTCGACCGGGAGGAGCAGGACGTCCACGCCGGGGCCTCCGGGTGCGGGTGCTCGGCGTCGGTGCTGTGCGGCTATCTGCTGCCGGGGCTGCTGGCGGGGCGGTGGAACCGGATTCTGTTCTGCCCCACCGGGGCGCTCCACTCCCCCACCGCCACCATGCAGGGGGAGTCCATTCCCGGCATCTGCCACGCCATCGCGCTGGAAGGAGGCAAATGATGGACTATGTGAAGGCGTTCCTGGTGGGCGGCCTGTTCTGCATCATCGGGCAGCTGCTCATCGACAAGACCAAGCTCACCCCCGCCCGCATCCTGGTGGCCTATGTGGTGTCCGGGGTGGTTCTGGGCGCCGTGGGGGTGTACAAGCCCCTGGCGGAGTGGGCCGGAGCGGGGGCCACGGTGCCCCTCACCGGCTTTGGCTACTCCCTGGCCAAGGGGGTGAAGGAGGCGGTGGCGGAGAAGGGCCTGCTGGGGGCCCTCACCGGCGGCGTCACCTCCACCGCCGGGGGCATCGCCGCCGCCATCTTCCTGGGCGTGGTGGTGGCCATGATCTTCAAGCCCAGGCCGAAAAGCTGAGCGGCGCAAAAAGGGCCCCTGCCGTCTGACGGCAGGGGCCCTCCGCGAGGTTACAGGTTGTCTTTGAAGAACTGTTCCAGGCTGGCGGCGTTGGCGTCCTCATTGCCGCCCTCCACGGTGACGGTGACGGTTTCGCCCTGCTTGATGCCCAGGCCCATCAGGGCCATCAGCTTGGCGCCCCCGGCGGACTTTCCGTCGGCCTTGGCGATGGTGATGGTGCTGTCCAGAGCCTTGATGGCCTTGACCAGCAGCCCGGCGGGGCGGGCATGGATTCCGACGGGGTCCGTGATGGTGTAGGTGAACTGTTTCATAGCGATCTGTCCTTTCTGTTTGAATTGTCTGGCAGACGCCCCGGAATGCGCTCACCCGTCCGCAGGCTCCGCCTCAATGCTGTTCCGGCTCTGTTCCTGTTCCATATCATAACACCCGCAGGTGGGAATATGCAAGCCCTTCCTGACATATTTTTCCCGGGGGGGACCAATCGGCCCCTTTGCCCCGGGGCCCGCCGTCAATGATCCGCGCCGTCGGGCGCCGGGGCGCGGCGGGATTTGCGCCTGCGCCGCCTGCCATTTCCCCTGCATATGTGCACGCCGCCGTCCAGGGCCTGGGCGTACTCCCGGAGCAGCTCCGGGGCGGTCCCCGGCACGGACCGGCGGCCCATCCACAGCCCGTCCGGCCTCCGGGTCACCGTCATCCGGCACAGGAACCGGCCGTGCTCCGGGCAGGTGAACACCGCGTAAAACCGCTGGGGCATCCCCGCCTCCGGAACGGCGAAGTGCCAGCGGGCAATGCCCTCCCGCTGCCCGCACAGGGGGCAGGAGGGGGTCCGCCCGGCCTTCCCGTCCAGAACGTCCTCCGGCGTCTGGCAGGGCCCCACCTTCTGCCTGGGCTGGTGGGGAAAGGGCAGCGGAGACAGCTTCAGCGCCGCCCGCCGCCCCCGGGACAGGGCGGGCTCAGGCCGCCACGCCAGGTCCTCCTCCGTGATCCAGCCGCCCAGCAGGGCGGTGTACATGGCGTCGTTGAGGGCGCTGTGGTAGTCGAACACATCGGGGATGCCGCAGTACGCCACCGCCCGCCACAGGGCGATCTGCTGGTCCGCCCCCGCCGCGTGGGCAAACGCCCGCTGAAAGTCGAAAAATGTCTCCGCCTCCACGGCGGGCAGCCCCCAGTAGCCGCAATTTTCGTTCAGCGCCTCCACGTCGCCGACGCCCCAGCCCGCGAAGGCCCGGTCCCCGGCGCACCAGGCCCGGAACGCCTCCGCCGCCGCGGGAAAGCGGGTGTGGGACGACTTGAACAGGCCCAGATCGGGCAGCTTCTTCGCGCCCTGGTCAAACTTTTTGTGAACAGTGGGCCGGATATAGGCGTTGAACGTATCTACAATGGGGCCGCCCAGCCGCTCGATGCGGACGGCTCCGATCTGTAAAATCTCGTTCAGCGGCTTCTTGTCATAGCCCCGGTTCCACTCCAGATCCAATATAATCATAGGATTTCTACCGCTCTCTCTGTCCCGGCACAGGGCCCGGATCGCTCCGGGGCCCGCCGCTTTTTATTCCATCATAACAGGCGGCCGGACGAAACGCAAGGGTATGCGCCCATAATTCGGCAGCATATGGCGGAAATTTTGCCGGAAAGGCCACAAGACGCCCTGGCGGCGGGTTAAAATCTGTCGGGATTTGCAATTGCCCTCCCCCTGCAAATATGGTAGAATGAGGCGAATCAGGGAGGAGGGGACGACGTGCGCCATCTCATTGACTTTGGGGACCTGTCCCGGCAGGAGTGGGACCAGCTGTACGCCCGGGCGGAGCGCATCATGGACGCGCCGGAGCGGCACCTGGACGTTTGCCGGGGAAAGGTGATGGCTTCCCTGTTTTACGAGCCGTCCACCCGCACAAACTTCTCCTTCCAGACGGCCATGCTCCGTCTGGGCGGGACCGTGTTCGGGTTTGCGGACCCCAATTCCTCCTCCGTCGCCAAGGGCGAGACGCTGAAGGACACCATTAAAATGGTGTCCGGCTATGCGGACGTCATTGTCATGCGCACCCCCTGGGAGGGGGCGGCCCGGGCCGCGTCGCTGTATTCCGACGTCCCGGTGGTCAACGCCGGCGACGGAGGCCATATGCACCCCACCCAGACCACGGCGGACCTGACTACCATCACCCGGCTGCGGGGCTCGGTGGACGGGCTCAGCGTGGGCCTGTGCGGCGACCTGAAAAACGGGCGGACGGTCCACTCCCTCATCAAGGCGCTGGCCAAGTTTGACAACATCCGCTTTTTCCTGATCGCCCCCCGGGATCTGGCCATACCCGAGTACCTGCGCCAGTTCATGCGGGAGCGGAAGATGCCCTTTCTTGAGGTGACGGGCCTGGAGCCGGTCATCCCCCAGCTGGACGTGTTATACATGACCCGCATCCAGCGGGAGCGGTTCATCGACCCCCTGGAGTACGAGCGCAACAAAGGGGTGTACATCCTGACCCGCTCCAAGCTGAGCCGGGCCAGGGAGAACCTGCTGGTGATGCACCCCCTGCCCCGGGTGGACGAGATCACCGTGGATGTGGATGACGACCCCCGGGCCGTCTATTTCCAGCAGGCCCGGTATGGGATGTTTGCCCGGATGTCCCTGCTGGCCGATCTGGCCAACCAGCCCCGGATGTCCCCCGGCCCTGTGGAAATCGGCCACGGCCCGGTGTGCCGCAATCCCCGGTGCATCACCCAGACGGAGCACTATCTGCCGCCGCTGGTGAAGCGGGCGGGGGGAATGGAGTGCTGTGCGTTCTGCGACGCGCCGCTGTAAAAAGTTTGTCCGGCGGAGGGTTTCTCCTATTGACAAGGGCGGGATTTTATGCTATCCTATCCAAGCTGACATTTGCGGATGCGCCCAGGTATGCGGGTGTAGTTCAATGGTAGAATCCCAGCCTTCCAAGCTGGTCGCGTGGGTTCGATTCCCATCACCCGCTCCACGTCGGAAGGAATTCCGCTCTGTTCCGTCCCCGCCTGCGGCGAGGACTCCACCCGCTTCATTCCTTCCTCCTTTCCCCACAAAGCCAAAGCACGGCTTTGCGGGGGCCCCATTGGGGCAAGCTTCACTCCGTTGTGCCTCCTCCCCCATGAAGCCGGAGCGCGGCTTCATGGGAACCCGGGCGGCTTTGCGGGGGCCCCGTTTGGGGCGCATAATATGCGCCTGTAGCTCAGGTGGATAGAGCAACTGCCTTCTAAGCAGTGGGTCAGGGGTTCGAGTCCCTTCAGGCGTGCCACGTCGTCGGGGCAAAGTCCGCTTGGTTTCGCTTCCGCCCGCGGCGAAAGCTTCGCCCGCTCCCTTGCCCCTCCGCTCCCCACGGAGCCAGAGGACGGCTTTGCTGGGTCTGGCCCGTGTAGCGGTCAAAATTGCATATGGTGGGTATAGCTCAGCTGGCAGAGCACCGGATTGTGGTTCCGGGTGTCGTGGGTTCGAGCCCCATTACCCACCCCATACGATGGCTGAGGGCCGGAGCGTCCGCTCCGGCCCTTGCTTCACTTCTATACTGGGGTGTAGCCAAGCGGTAAGGCACGGGACTTTGACTCCCGCATTCGCTGGTTCGAGTCCAGCCATCCCAGCCACGTCGGCGCAAGCTGCGCATCGCTCGCTCCCCCGCGGGCGGGAGAGCTCACTCGCTTCGCTGCGCCTCCTCTCCCCACAAAGCCTGGAGGTCGGCTTTGCGGGGGCCCCGTTGGGCAGGCTGCGCATCGCTCGCTCCCGTCCGATTTCCCCACGCGGCCCGCCTTCCTCGGGTTCGCGCGGGGGCCTCAAGGCCCTTTGCACGAGCCGGTCCCGGCCTGTGCCCCAAACCCAATTCCACATGACCCAGTAGCTCAGTTGGTAGAGCAACGCCCTTTTAAGGCGAAGGTCCGGGGTTCGAGTCCCCGCTGGGTCACCACCATCGGAGCAAGCATGATACCGCTTGCTCCGATATTTTTTCTAATAGTACTCGGAGTGCCCTTCTCCCGCCGTGGCTATCAGGGGAGAAGGGCCGCTCTGGCGGAGAGTGCAAGCGCCAGAGCAGGGATGAGGATAGGGGGAATTTTCGTGAAATACGCGCTGATTACCGGCGGTTCCCGGGGGATTGGGGCCGCTGCCGCCCGTCTGTTCGCCCAGCGGGGCTGGGGGGTGGCGGTGGGCTATTGCCGGAGTGAGGTCCAGGCCCAGAGCCTGGCAGAAGAAATACGGCTTTTGGGCGTGCCCGCCATAGCTGTGCCGGCGGATGTGGCCGACCGGGTCCAGGTGGAGCGAATGGTTGACAATGTGTTAGAAAAATTTTGTCAACTTGACATTTTGGTTTGTGCTGCGGGGATATCCCACGTGGGTCTTATCAGTCAAATTGACGAGGACGAATGGCGGCGTTTGTTCGCTGTGAACGTGGACGGGGTGCATCACTGCTGCCAGGCCGTTCTGCCGCATATGCTGGGGCGGAAGACGGGCTCCATTGTCACGGTGTCCTCTATGTGGGGGCAGGTAGGGGCCTCCTGCGAAGCGGCCTATTCGGCCACGAAGGGAGCGGTGATCGCCTACACGAAGGCGCTGGCCAAGGAGCTTGGCCCCTCCCATATTCGGGCAAACTGCGTGGCTCCTGGGGTGATTGACACGGAAATGAACGCCCAGCTTACCCCGGAGGACCTGGCCGCTCTGGCGGACGAGACCCCTTTGGGCCGCATCGGTACGGCGGCGGAGGCCGCCGCCGCCATCGCGTTTTTGGCCTCAGACGAGGCGGCCTTTCTCACCGGGCAGGTGCTCGCCCCCAACGGCGGGCTGGTGGTTTGAGGACGAATGTCCGTCAAATAGCACACAATGGCAGGGCTCCTTCTGATTGCATTGGTGAATTTTGCGGTTGACAATGGTGGGAGACAAGTATATAATTGTCAACAATCTGGGGGGGCGCGGTTGTGCTCCCTGTGATGCAAAATGGATCGTCAGCGACACAGAATTAGGAGGACATAGGATGAAAAAGAAGAATCTTGCGGCCCTGCTCATGGCGGGCGCCATGTGTATGAGTTTGCTGGCCGGGTGCTCCACCAAGGATGAGTCCAGCCAGCCCCCTGCCTCTCAGCCCGCGGGCCAGGAGAACCAGAACGGCGGCGTGGTCACGATCAAGGTGGGCGGCATCGGCCCCACCACCGGCAACAACGCCCAGTACGGGACCGCGACCCAGTGGGGCGCGGAAATCGCCGTGGAGGAGATCAACGCGCTGGGCGGCCCGATCAAGTTTGATTTCAAGTACGAGGACGACACCGGCGCGGCGGACACCGCCGTGGCGGCCTACAACTCCCTGAAGGACTGGGCCAAGGACGCGCCCCTGGTGATCTACGGCTGCACCACCACCACCCCCTGTGTGGCGGTGGCCGCCGAGACCTACAGCGACCGTTACTTCCAGCTCACCCCCTCCGCATCTTCCCCCGATGTCACTGCCAACAAGGACAACACCTTCCAGATGTGCTTTACCGACCCAGGCCAGGGCAGCGCCGCCGCTGAGTACCTGAAGAGCAGCGGCCTGGGCACCAAGATCGGCGTCATCTACAACAACGGCGACGCCTATTCCACCGGCATTGCCGACGCGTTCATCGCCCATGCCAAGGAGATTGGCCTGGACGTGGTGGCCACCTCCACCTATCCCGAGGACACCACCACCGATTACACCGTCCAGCTCAACGCCTGCAAGGATGCCGGCGCGGACCTGGTGTTCCTGCCCATCTACTACACCCCCGCCTCCCTGATTCTGGCCCAGGCCAAGCAGATGAATTACGCCCCCATCTTCTTTGGCGGCGACGGCATGGACGGTATGCTGGACATGGACGGCTTTGACAAGTCTCTGGCCGAGGGCCTGCTGCTCATGACCCCCTTCAACGCCTCCGGCACCGACGAGCGCACCAAGACCTTTGTGGAGACCTATCAGGCGGCCCACGGCATCCTGCCCAACCAGTTCGCCGCCGACGGCTACGACTGTATGTACGCCATCTATGAGGCCTGCTGCCAGATCGACGGCATCGCCGACATGGACCACGCCCAGCTGTGCGACGCTCTGATCGCCCTGTTCACCGGCGGCGACTTCTCCGTGGACGGCCTGACCGGCACCGGCATGAAGTGGCTCACCACCGGCGAGATCTCCAAGGCCCCCGTGGTGGTCAAGGTGGAGAACGGCGGGTACGTCACCCAATAATTCTGACCCAAACGGTTCAAACCAGGAAAGGGGCTGCCGGAGTGCTCCGGCAGCCCCTTTTTCGCCGCGGCAGGACCTTTTTCCCTGCCGCGGCCCTGTCGTATTTTTGAGAGAGGTGAGGAAATGTCCTTCCTGAACAATGTGATCACCGGCGTCAGCCTGGGCAGCATCTACGCCATCATCGCCCTGGGCTACACCATGGTGTACGGCATTGCCAAGATGCTGAACTTCGCCCACGGCGATGTCATCATGGTGGGCGCTTATATGTGCTTTTTCGCCGTAGGCAGCTTCAGCCTGCCCCCTGCGGCGGGGGTGCTGCTGGCGGTGGCGGTGTGCACGGTGCTGGGCATCGCCATCGAGCGGCTGGCCTACAAGCCCCTGCGGTCCGCCCCCTCCCTGGCGGTGCTCATCACCGCCATCGGCGTCAGCTACCTGCTGCAAAACAGCGCCCAGCTCCTCTGGGGCGCGGACACCAAGACGTTCCGGCCCTTGGTGGAGGGCAGCCTGGTGCTGGTCCCCGGCCAGCTGTCCATCTCCTACGTGGCTGTTCTGTCCATCGTCTGCTGCGTGGTGGTGATGATTACCCTGACCCTGTTCACCGGCCAGACCAAGCTGGGCAAGGCCATGCGGGCCTGCTCGGAGGACAAGGCCGCCGCCCAGCTTATGGGCATCGACGTGAACGCCACCATCTCCATGACCTTTGCCATCGGCTCCGCCCTGGCGGCCATCGCCGGGGTGCTGATGTGCTCGGCCTATCCGGTTCTGTCCCCCACCACCGGCTCCATGCCGGGCATCCGGGCCTTCACCGCCGCCGTGTTTGGCGGAATCGGCTCTGTTCCCGGGGCGCTGCTGGGCGGCATTTTGCTGGGCGTCATTGAGACCTTCGCCAAGGCGTACATCTCCACCGACCTGTCGGACGCGGTGGTGTTCGCGGTGCTGATTGTGGTGCTTTTGGTGAAGCCGGCCGGGCTGATGGGCAAGTACGTGCCCGAGAAAGTGTGAGGCGGCCATGAAGAAACTGAACAAGAACTCCCTCGATGGGTTTATCAATTATGGCATCGTGATTGTGGCCTTTGCCGTGATCCAGACCGCTGTCGGCATGGGCAAAATGTCCAATATTCTCCAGAGCCTGTTGGTGCCCGCCTGCTGCTACATTGTCATGGCGGTGTCGCTGAATCTGACGGTGGGCATTCTGGGCGAGCTGTCTCTGGGGCACGCGGGCTTTATGAGCTTGGGCGCGTTTGCCGGCATCACAGCCTCCGTTTTGCTGCAAAGCGCCATCCCCGTGGGGCCCTTGCGTTTGGCGGTGTCCATGCTGGTGGGGGCGGCCTTCGGCGCGCTGGGCGGCGTTATCGTGGGCGTGCCGGTCCTTCGGCTCCAGGGGGACTATCTGGCCATCGTCACGCTGGCCTTCGGACAGATTATTCAGAATATCATTATGGTGCTCTACGTGGGGGTGGACGAGAACGGCTTCCACATGGCCGCCGGGTCGGAGCAGTTCCATCTCTCCGCTGGCGGCACCGCCATTATCAAGGGCCCCATGGGGGCGGTGGGCGTGACCAAGCTGGCCTCCTTCACCGCCGGGTTTGTGTTGATTCTCATCACCCTGCTGGTGGTGCAGAATTTGGTGAACAGCCGCTCAGGCAGGGCCATCATGGCGCTGCGGGATAACCGCATCGCCGCGGAGAGCGTGGGCATCAACGTCACCAAATACAAGCTCATGGCTTTTGTGACCTCCGCTGCGCTGGCGGGGGCGGCCGGGGCGCTGTGGGGGCTGAACTATTCCTCCACCGTGGCCTCCAAATTTAATTTCAACACCTCGATCCTGGTGCTGGTGTTCGTGGTGCTGGGCGGGCTGGGCTCGATCAGGGGCTCCATCATCGCCGCCGCCCTGCTCTATGTCCTGCCTGACCTGCTGCGGCAGTTCGGGGACATCTCGGACTACCGTATGCTCATTTACGCCATCATTCTCATCCTGGTGATGCTGGCCACCAACAACGACCGGCTGAAGGACCTGGTGGGTCGGGTGATCCCCAAACGGAAGGGGGCGGCAAGCAATGGCTGAGCGCAAGCAGTTTGAAAAGGGCAGAATGGTGCCCGTACCCAGCGTATCCATCATTCCGGAGCGGGACGTGGGCAAGACCCCCATCCTGGAGTGCAGCCATCTGGGCATCGACTTCGGCGGCCTCACCGCCGTGAACGAATTTAACATCACCGTGGGCCGCACAGAGATCGCTGGACTCATCGGCCCCAACGGCGCGGGGAAAACAACGGTATTTAACCTGCTTACCAAGGTGTACCAGCCCACCCGGGGCACCATTTTGCTGGACGGACTGGACACCCACGGCAAAACCCCCGCCCAGATCAACCGCATGGGCATCGCCCGCACCTTCCAGAATATCCGGCTGTTCAATAACCTGAGCGTGGAGGACAATGTGAAAATCGGCCTGCACAACCAGGAAAAATACTCCATGTTCTCCGGCATTTTCCGCCTGCCCAAGTACTGGCGGCAGGAAAAGGCGGCCCACGAGCGGGCGCTGGAGCTGCTGTCCATCTTCGATATGCAGGACCTGGCGAGCCATCAGGCGGGCAGCCTGCCTTACGGGGCCCAGCGGCGGCTGGAGATTGTCCGGGCGCTGGCCACCAATCCGTCGCTGCTGCTGCTGGACGAGCCGGCGGCGGGCATGAACCCCTCCGAGACCGCCGAGCTGATGGAAAACATTGTGAAGATTCGGGACACCTTCCAGATTGCGGTCATGCTCATCGAGCACGACATGAGCCTGGTCATGGGCATCTGCGAGGGCATCTGTGTGCTCAACTTCGGCCAGATCATCGCCAAGGGGACGGCGGAGGAGATTCAATCCAATCCCACGGTCATTGAGGCCTATTTGGGCAAGCAGCAGTGAGGAGGGCGCGCATATGCTGAAGGTAAACGATATCAATGTGTATTATGGCGCCATCCACGCCATCAAGGGGGTCTCCTTTCAGGTGAACGCCGGAGAGGTGGTCACGCTCATCGGGGCCAACGGCGCGGGCAAATCCACGATTCTGAACACGGTGTGCGGCCTGCTCCATTCCCAAACCGGCTCTATCGAATTTTTGGAGCAGAACCTGGGCTCCGTCCCCGCCCACAAGATTGTGGAGCGCGGGATGGCCCACGTCCCAGAGGGGCGGCGGGTGTTTTTACAGATGTCGGTGGAGGAGAATCTGGAGATGGGGGCGTACACCCAGCCCCGCGCCGGCATCGCCGCCAGCCTGGAGCGGGTCTACCAGCAGTTTCCCCGGCTGAAGGAGCGGCGGAAGCAGGTGGCGGGCACTCTGTCCGGCGGCGAGCAGCAGATGCTGGCCATGGGCCGGGGGCTGATGAGCAACCCCAAGCTGCTCATGCTGGACGAGCCCTCCATGGGGCTGGCCCCCATCCTGGTGGACCAAATTTTCGATATCATCCGCCGGCTCCACCAGGCGGGCACTACCATCCTGCTGGTGGAGCAAAACGCCCGCATGGCCCTCAGCGTGGCCGACCGGGGCTACGTGCTGGAGACGGGCAAGATTGTGGCCACCGGCACCGGGGACGAGCTGCTCCGGGACGCGGCGGTGAAAAAGGCGTACCTGGGCGGGTAAATTTCTTTCTCCTGAAGGGGTGAGGAGCCCAGGGAGATACCGGTTGACAACTGTAAGCCGGGCGCACTGCCTATCGGCCGGCGGAGAGAGGATGCTGGCTGACGACTGTAAGCCGGACGCGCTGCGCATCGCTCAGAGGAGAGATGCAGAACAAAAAGGGCCTGCGGCACACCGCCGCAGGCCCTTTGCCGTCACATCGCCAGCTTAAACAGATTGTTGTCCGTGTTGAAGTTGTTGGCCGAGTAGAGCACCAGCACCTGGTCGATGCCGTTGTCCGCCACGTACTGCTTGAGGGACATATTGTTGTAGCGCAGGTCAAACAGGTGGACCTCCTGGAACTCCTCGGCCAGGAAGGGGGCCAGAGAGTCGGAGTAGGAGTCCCGCACCACCAGCAGCTTGCCGCCCTGGGCGTCGGGGTTCCGGATGACGCACAGGGGCTGATTTCCCCCTAAAAAGAAGGCGTACTTGTCCTTGGCCTCCAGTCTCTCCGGGTGGTACAGGCTGCTCTCGACGGGCTTGCCCTCCGGGTAGCTGGTGACGGTGACGCGGCCCTTTGTGCCCCCCTCGGGGATGAGGGTATAGATGCTGTCCGGCTTCACCCAGCCCGCGCCGGAGGCGGAGTATGTGGTGCCGTAAAATTGGTCGGATTGCAGGGTCAGGGGATAGTCGTAAATGCCGCCGCTGTCGCCCATGGCGCACATCAGTTCCAGATAGACCCGGTAGGCTCCCATGGTGGTCCAGTGGTGGTCGGTGCGGTAGAAGGAGCCGTCCTCATCCGGGGACTGGGTGTTGCCGCAGGTGATGCCCAGCGAATACCGCAGGTCTACAAATGTCACCCTGTCCCCGCACAGCTCCGCCGCCCGCTCAATGGTGGAGCCGTCGTCCACATTGGGGGCGTTGTCGGGCAGGAACATGGCCCAGGCCCAGCTCTTGTCCGGCACCAGGGCGAAATACACCGGCACGTCCACATTGGCGCCCAGGCTGTTCACATGGCCTAACTTTTGATCCAGCTCCTTGTGGTCCAGCTGGGTGAAATGGGCGAACAGGGTCTGTCCGTCGGCGCCGAAGTAGACCTTGTTGTTCTCCTGCTTGCCCAAGGTGCGCTCAGACAGGGCCTTGAGCCGCACCCACTGGTCCCGCAGAGGGAACTGGTCGTTGAAGTACTCCTCGAAATCCTCCATGAACTTCCCCGAGCGCACCGAGTCCCAGGTGGGGGGCTTGAATTGGGCCAGCCAGTCGTTCTCCTGCTCGGAAAAAGTCCGGTCGGGGAGGAGGACGTGGGCGATGCCAAAGCCGAAAATAAAGGTGCAGAACAGTATCGTGATAAACATGGAATATTTCTTGCTCATGCCCGCACCTCCTTAAAATCTAAAGTACAGGAAGGGATTGTAGGTTCCGTCCACCAGGTAGGCGGTGGTGACAGCCAGCCCGGCCAGCATCAGCACGGGGAAGGCGAGCTGCTGCGCCCGCTGCGGCAGCTTGTGCCAGAGGGTTTTGGCCAGGGGGGTGGCGGCCACAATGGCGATGACGAGAATGGGCAGGTAATTGCGCAGATAGTACAGGAAATCCCCGTCCAGCACACCCGCACCGAAGCCGAACATGGCGGCCAGATAGGGCCCCATAGCGGAGAAGTCCTCCACGGCGAAGATGGCCCAGCCCACGATGGCGATGAGCACGCCGTACACGTGGCAGAGCCAGGCTGGGGCCTTGCTCAGCGCCTTGTCCAGCCACAGCTTTTCCAAGCCGATCCATACAAACCAATATAGGCCCCAGAGCAGGAAGTTCCAGCTGGCCCCGTGCCAGATGCCGGTGGCGGCCCAGACGATGAGCAGGTTGAACACCATCCGAGCGGGCTTTACCCGGCTGCCCCCCAAGGGGAAGTAGAGATACTCCCGGAACCAGCTGCCCAGGGAGATGTGCCACCGCCGCCAGAACTCGCTGGCGGACTTAGAGATATAGGGATAATTGAAGTTTTCCAAAAACTCGAAGCCCAGCATCCGGCCCAGGCCGATGGCCATGTCCGAATAGCCGGAGAAGTCAAAGTAGAGCTGGAGGGAAAAGGCGAGGATGCCCAGCCATGCCCCCGAGGTGGTGAGCTGGGCGGAGGGGGTGGCCAGATACACATCCCACAGCGGGCCCAGGGCGTTGGCCAGCAGCACCTTTTTACACGCGCCAATGGTGAAGCGCTGGACGCCGGAGGCAAATTTCTCGAAGGTGTGGTCCCTGCGCTCCAGCTGGTCGTCCAGATCCTTGTACTTGAGGATGGGGCCGGCGATGAGCTGGGGAAACAGGGTGACAAAGGTGCCGAAGGTGACGATGTTCTTCTGGCAGGGTGCGTCCCCTCGGTAGACGTCGATGGTGTAGCTCATGGTCTGGAAGGTGTAGAAGGAGATGCCGATGGGCAGGGTGAAGGGGATGGAATCCCCGCCGGGCAGGGGCAGGCGCTCAATGATGGGCAGCACGCCCGCGCCGATGGAGGCCAGGCTTCCGGCGATGAAATTATAATACTTGAAGAAGCCCAGCAGCAGCAGGTTGAAGATCACCGAGGAGGCCACGGCCATTCGGGCCCCCCGGTCGTTCCCCTTGGCCTTGCAGCGGGTGACGATGCGCCCGTGGGAGTAGTCGATGGCAATGGAGAGGAACATGATGAGCACGTACACCGGCTCGCCCCAGCCATAAAAGATCAGGTTGACGACGAGCAGCACCAGGTTGCGCCATTTCAGGGGAGCGATATAGTACAAAACCAATACGACGGGGAAATAGAGAAATAGAAAATACGGACTGGAAAATATCATGGGCGGTCACCTCGCCGGGAATATTTTGAAGGGAAAGCGCCCCGGCGCGAGCGCCGGGGCGAAGGGAGGGCTTATTCAAAGAGCGTGTTGAACTGGGCGACAATGTCGTCGCACTTGTCGTAGGCGATGAGCAGGACGTAGCAGCCGTTGGACACGATGCGGGAATTGTTCTGCCACCCTTCAATGGAAGCGGGATACCATGCGGCGCCGGGATTTTCCTCGTCTCCCACCATGTAGTCCACCCGGGCCTGGAGAATGTCCAGCACGGCGGGCACGTCCGCCTGGTCCGTCACCTCCACCAGAGCGATCTCGCACACCACGGCGGACATCATGGGCTGAAACACCACCAGCTGCCGGGTGGAGATGGCGGTGAGGCCGGGATAGAGCACGTCCAGATACTCGTTATACAGCTCGGCGGTGGCGGCAAAATCCGGGTCGTCGAACATAATATTCTCGTAGAACTGCCGCAGGTCGGGCTGGCCCGCCGGGGCGGAGGACTCACCGGGTTCCTCGGGCGTGACCTCGGGATCGGGCGGGAGGCTCAGGGTGGGCTCCGGATTGGGGGTGGGCGTGGGCTTCGGCGTGGGCGCGGGGGTAGGCGTGGGCTCCACGGAAGGCTCCTCGCTGGGCGGAACCGAGGGGGTCTCGGTCTCAGGGGGGAGGGACAGGGAGGGCTCCTCGCTGGGGTCGCCGGAGGGCTCCTGAGATTCAGGCTTGCCCACGGGGCCGTCCGCCGCTTCGGTCTGAATGGGATCGGACACCTCTGCGGACTCGTCAGGTGTGGGGCCGTTGAGCCCCGGCTTGGCGCAGGAGGACAGCAGGGATAGGGCCATGGCCGCGCACAGGACCAAGGGAAGGATACGTTTCATATGTCTCTCAACTCCTCATTGCTATGTCACCGCCGCACTGTCGGCGGATTTCTCACTGGAAAAGGGCGTTAAACTCGTCCACGATGGCGTCTGCGTCCTGATGGCAGACCAGCATCACATAGGTGTCGTTGGCGGTGACGAGCTTGGAATTGTGCAGCCACATCTCTACCTCCTCGGGGTAGTTGCCAGGCCCCTCGGTGGTCTTGGCGTCAATGCGGGCCTGGAGGATTTCCTTCACCTTGGCGGCGTCCTCCTCGTTCTTGGCCTGGACCAAGGCCAGCTCCCCGCCGGAGAAGGAGATCAGGGCGAGGTAAACCTCCAGCTGCTCCAGGTCCATGTCCTTCAGACCGGGGTAGTTGTTTTCCAGCATGATGGCTCCCAGCTCCTCGTCGGCGGGGTCGGCCTTCTCCATGGCGGCGAACTCGTGGCTCTCCTGCACGGTTTGGGCAAAGGCAGCCAGGTCGGCGTCCTTACGGGGGGCGGTAGAGGGGCTGTCTCCACGGGGACCGCCGCAGGCGGACAGCAGGGACAGGCACAGCGCCGCGGCGGCGCACAGGGAAAGGATTTTGATTCGTTTCATCGTGATATACTCCTTAATAAGATATAAAGTTTTGGGTTACGCAAACAGGGCGTTGAACTCGTCTACGATTTGGTCGCAGTCCTCGGAGGTCACCATCAGCACATAGTTGCCGTTGACCTCCACCCGGGCGGAATTGTTCCACAGCTCGGTGGGGCCGGGGTACCAGGCTCCGCCGGGAGTCTCGTCGTCCCCCGCCATATAGTCGATGCGGGCCTGGAAAATCTCCCTGACCTTGTCGGCGTCCTCGGCGTTTTTCGCCTGGACCATGGAAAATTCCCCGTTGTTCAGCGTGATCATGGACATATAGATCACCCGCTGCTCCAGCTCCAGGTCCAGCAGGCCGGGCAGGTACTGTTCTATGGACTGCTTGGCAAATTCATCCGCTTCCGGGTCCTGCTCCATGAGAAAGGCGGCGAAGTCATACTTTTCCTGAAGGGATTGGGCAAAGGCGGACAGGTCCGCCTGCTTCTGGGCTGTTCCGCCTGAGCAGGAGGACAGCAGGAGGAGCAGCACCGCCGCGGCGGTGACTCCCATGGACAGAATAAATTTCTTCATGGTTTGCAGCACTCTTTTCCTTGTGATTTTGCGCCGGCGGCCCAGGTTTTATACAGGGCGCCCGGCGCTGTCGATATGGCTTCTCACCCGCTGGATAATCATGTCCAGGGCCACAAGGTTGTGCCCGCCCTCCAGCACCACAATGTCGGCGTGCTGGCGGCTGGGCTGGACGAACTGCTCGTGCATGGGTTTGACGGTGGTGAGGTACTGGGAGATTACCGAGTCCAGCGAGCGCCCGCGCTCCTTTACATCCCGGAGAATGCGGCGCAGGATGCGCACGTCCGCGTCGGTGTCCACAAATATCTTCACGTCCATCAGGTCTCGCAGGGCCTTGTTTTCAAAAATCAAAATGCCCTCTACGATAACTACCTTTGTGGGGCGCACCTCCACGGTCTCCTCCGAGCGGTTGTGGATGGTGTAGTCGTACACAGGGCAGCGGATGGCCTCCCCCGCGGCCAGCCGGCGCAGATCGTCCACCAAAAGAGCGGTGTCGAAGGAGTCGGGATGGTCGTAGTTCAGCGCGGCCCGCTGCTCATAGGACAGCCCCACGTGCTTTTTATAGTAGTTGTCGTGGTAGACCACGGACACATCGTCCCCGAAAGCGTCTTGCAGCCGCCGGGTGAGCGTGGTTTTTCCCGAACCGGTTCCGCCGGCGATGCCGATGATCATGGTGTTCATATGCCGTCCTCCTGTGCTCAGAAATGAAGCCTGTGTGGATTTTAGCATATGCCGGCGAAAATAGCAACCATTTCCATGGCCCTGTCAGGAAGCGTCCACTGTGGGGAATACCTTTAGCCGGGGAGAAAGGTTGCATGAAGGCGTTAAAAATGATATAATTCCTCTCGCAATTTTTGACCATGGAAAAGGAGCGGCAGACCAACTATGATTACTGTCACTGATTTAAGCCTCAACTACAGCGGAACCCCGCTGTTCGCCCACGTGGACCTGCAATTCGACCGGGGCAACTGCTACGGCATCATCGGCGCCAACGGCGCGGGCAAATCCACCTTTCTGAAAATCCTCTCCGGCGAGCTGGACTCCACCTCCGGCCAGGTGAGCGTGCTGCCCAACATTCGGATGTCTGTGCTCAAGCAGAATCAAAACGCCTATGACGCCTTTTGCGTGATGGACACGGTGATTATGGGCAACCAGCGGCTGTATGACATCGGCAAGCAGAAGGACGCGCTGTACGCCAAGGAGGAGATGACGGACGAGGACGGTCTGCTGGCCTGCCAGCTGGAGGAGGAGTTCGCGGAGCTGGGCGGCTGGGAGGCGGAGAGCGGCGCCAGCCGCATTCTCCAGGGCCTGGGCGTGGGCACCGAGTACCATCAGAGCGGCATGGCCACCCTGGACCCCCGGCTGAAGGTGAAGGTTCTGCTGGCCCAGGCGCTGTTCGGCGAGCCCGACCTGCTGATGATGGACGAGCCCACCAACAACCTGGACATCGAGGCGGTGAACTGGCTGGAGGATTTTCTGCTGGACTTTGAGGGCACGGTCATCGTGGTGTCCCACGACCGGCACTTCCTCAACACCGTGTGCACCCACATCGTGGACATCGACTACGGCAAAATCAAGATGTACGTGGGCAACTACGACTTCTGGTACGAGTCCTCTCAGCTGGTGCAGCAGCTGATTAAGAACCAAAACAAACGCAACGAGGAAAAAATCAAGGAGCTTCAGGACTTTATCTCCCGCTTTTCCGCCAACAAGTCCAAGTCCAAGCAGGCCACGGCGAGGCGCAAGCTGCTGGACAAGCTCAGCGTGGAGGAGATGCCCGCCTCCTCCCGGCGATACCCCTTCGTGGGCTTTACGCCCGACCGGGAGGTGGGCAAGGACATCCTATTCGTCACCGACGTGTCAAAGACCATCGACGGGGTGAAGGTGCTGGACAAGGTGTCCTTCATCGTGGGCCACGATGAGAAAATCGCCTTTGTGGGGGACAATGAGAACGCCCACACCGCCCTGTTCAAGATACTGGCGGGGGAGCTGGAGCCGGATGAGGGGACGGTAAAGTGGGGCCAGACCGCCACCTTCTCCTATTTTCCCAAGGACAATACCCCCTATTTTGAGGACTGTGAGGACGATTTGGTGCAGTGGCTGCGCCAGTACTCCCGCGACCCCCAGGAGCAGTACCTCCGGGGCTTTCTGGGCCGGATGCTGTTCTCCGGCGAGGAGGTCAACAAGCCGGTGAAGGTGCTGTCCGGTGGGGAAAAGGTGCGGTGTATGCTCTCCCGGATGATGCTGTCCGGGGCCAATGTGCTGATGCTGGACCAGCCCACCAACCACCTGGACCTGGAGTCCATCGCGGCGCTGAACAAGGGGCTGGAGGCGGTGCGGTGCAATGTGCTGGTGGCCTGTCACGATCACCAGCTGATTCAGACCGTATGCAATCGTATTTTTGACTTTACGCAGGACGGCAGACTGATCGACCGCAAGACCAGCTACGACGAGTATTTGGAGGCGCAGCGCGAGCAGGCGGAATGAGAGGGGACTTTTGCTGAAGCGCCGGTGGTGTTGACCCGTTCCGCGGGTGGGCGGAACAGAGGGAAACGGAGCAGGGCTGTGTTTTTGCAACGGGCGGGGCTGGAGGGAGGACTGCGGGAATTGGCGTCTGTTCCGGGAAAGCGGGATGTTCTGATCACCCATATCCACGCTGACCACTCCGGAATGGCAGATTGGTTTGTTGGGCCCGGCTGCCGGATTTATATCAGTCAGGAGGATTTGCAGTGCTGCCGCCGCATCCTCAACGGAGGGAATGTCAATCAACAGAACGGCCGTTTTTTACAGGAAGGATTTCCTCTGTCGGAATTGGAGTATCTTCGGACACATAATCCAGCAAGGAGTGAGATGTTTCCACGGCTGACAACCAGATTCGCGATACGCTCGAATGAGAGGAACGTGTCAACATAGAGCGCCCTTGATTATTGCCGAAACCAGCTGTGTCCGGCTGTCCTCCCACCAGGGGCAGAGTTTTTCTGTCTGTGGTCAGTTATGTGGTCAAACGAAAAAAGGGCCTCGCCAGCTGGCGAAGCCCTTTCTGTTTTTCGGGGACAAACGCGCCTGCCGATGTGGTGACCTTATTTCAATCCACGCTCCCGCGAGGGAGGCGACTACGGCGGGTATTGGTGCCAACCTCTATTTGGCATTTCAATCCACGTCCCCCACGAGGGGGGCGACTGGACGAGGGCACTCGGACGCAGACGGTCAAAGTATTTCAATCCACTCCCCCACGAGGAGGGCGACCTCCCGCAACATCATGTCCACCATCGTGCTCCAATTTCAATCCACGTCCCCCGTGAGGGGGACGACTAGCGGCCACAAATTCCTCGGCGGCCTGCTCAATATTTCAATCCACGTCCCCGCCGAGGGGGACGACCCACCTTGATGCCGTTACGCTCGTTGTAAACCTCATTTCGATCCACGCCCCCACGAGGGGGGCGACGTTGCTGCGATCAGCGGGCTGGTCTGGCTGACCTATTTCAATCCACGCCCCCCGCGAGGAGGGCGACAGCAGAAACAGCCAAAATTTCAAGCTGTTTTTACAACAATCAGATAATTTTCATAAAATGTTCCCTCCGAACTCCCGCCATTTTCCCCCAATAGGGCTACCTGTTTGCAGAAAACACCGCAAACTATGGTGCGAGACCGCTTGACCATAGTTGACACATTGTTTTGCGATTTGACGCAGACGCTTGCGGCCGGCGGGGTCTTTGAAAAACTCCACCGCGTCGCACTGCCCGGATATGCCCAGCCGCGCCGAGGGGATGGCCAGCCCCCTGACGGTCAGCCGGTCCCCGCGGCTCTCCCGGAATTTCTGGTCGTGGACGCGCTCGTGCATGAGATGGCCGTCCACGGTGCGGTAATTTTCGGCCCACTGATCCTCAATGTGGATCAGCGTCCACTGGTGGCGGCAGAAGGCGAAGTGCTGTAAGCCGGACAGCAGCAGCCAATCCTCCTCGGGCCAGCTCATCCCATCCGCCGGCAGGTGACGCCGGCCGGAAGGGCGGACTCATCCACCGTGACCCGGTAGTCCCCATAGGAGCGGGCGGGGGCGGGATCATCCTTGTCTGTCCGCTCCACCTTCACCGATTCAAAGAGCTTCCAGGCCGGGGCGCAGCCCAGCTCACAGTCGTGCTGAAACACAATCAGCTCCCGCACCGCCATCTTGCCCCGGGCGGCGGAGCGGTCATGCTCGAACATATTGAGGATCGCCTGCCACAGCAGCTCCAGGTCCTCCTGGGAGAAGCCGGTGGTCTTGCGGGCCAGGTTGGCGGAGACATAGCCCTCGCAGCGGTAGAGGCCGTAGGGGATGATGTACTTGCGCCCCATCTCAGTCACCTTTTTCTCCGCGTCGGCCTCGGTGGTGATGGCCACGCGGGTAATGGTCACCTCCTGGGGCATCACCGGCTCCACGCTGCGGGCAAAGCCCAGCTGCACCGGCCCCCGAACTTGCCCACAGTTCAGGGCCGCCTTGAAAAAGGTGGTCATCACCGCGCCAAATGTTCGGATATCATAGAAATTGGCGCACATCCAGTCCCGGATTTTCTCGTCCAGGGCGGAATCGACTTTTTTCTTCTCCTTCACATCCTTTTCCGTGACTCCTAGCTCTTTGTAGGCTTCGGCATCGCTGCGGTTCAGGGGCACCCCGCCTTTGATATAAATGCGGTAGCCTGTTGCGCCCTCCTTGACGGTCTCCACGTAGTTGCGGATTTTCCGCTTCAGGCACACGTCGGTCACCAGTCCCAGGCCGGTCTCCGGGTCCACCCGGGGCGTATTGCCCGCGTCAGGGTCGCCGTTGGGATTTCCATTCTCCACGTCGAACAGGATGACAAACTCATAACGATTTTTGATGGGCTCAGGCATTTTTGTTTTCCTCCCTTTTCTGATAGCGGACCTGGGTCTGATGGTAGTACCCCAGCTGAAACGCCCCCTGCTGGGGCAGGGTCAGGCGGTCGGGGAATTCCTCGCCCAGCTTGGCGGCCAGTTCAGTCAGCTGTTTGCTGTAGGAGATGCCCAGCCCCTTGTTCAGCTTCCGCAGGTGCTTTTGGGCCAGATTGATCAGGGACGGGAATATCCGGCTGGGGGTGGCCGACGCGGAGTTGAAATATTTGTCCTTGATGGTGGCATTGACGCCGGGGTTGGCGGAGGATTGGATGGCCTCCAGCACAGAGAACAGACGGCCTAAATTGTAGGGGATGTTGGTGCTGTCCGAATTCGGCGACACGGTCAAAACCTCCTTTGGCAGATCGGGATGGGAATTTTTCAAGTAATACGCTTTCAAAATGGCGGCTCGGCCCCTGGTGATCTCCCGTTCCGCACGGATACGCAGGGAGACGCCATTGAGAAGCGTAACAGGGTAGGGCGTATCACTCAAAATGGCACGTATGGTTTCGCCGGCCAGGCCGGGGGCAGGGGATTTGTCCCGGGAATTTCGGTTCACCGTCTCGTTTAGCAGCTTCCAGAGGGGGATGGTTTCAAATTTGTCAAAGGAGGGGCGGGCAATCTCCAGCCGCTGCTGGTGGGCCTGAATGTTCCGGATAAAGTTCCCGAAGGAATTCCTCAGGAAGAACCGCACGGACAGCCGGGCGGCGTTGGGGGACAGGCCCAGGATGTAAAACGTGGTGTTGGGGTCCAGCCTGGCCTCGTCAAACAGGACGGGCTTGCCCCGGCACAGATCCAGCATCATTTTTTGCAGGTCTGAGGCAGTGTAGACCGTGGGAGCGCCAAAGAAGCAGGCAGCCCATGCGCTTTGATAGGTTTTCTGCCCGCCCGACGCCCAAAACAGCACCGTGGTGTCCCCAATCCGCCCCACATAGTCCCGGTCCGATAACAGATGGTTCAGCGCGCTGGTGTAGGCAAAGGCGGCGTACTTGCTGGTGGGGGCGTTGAGGTTCTGCGTGTGTCCGTAGGAGCAGAAAGCGTCAGCGTTGGAGGAAACCAACGCCGCGCCGCTGGACTGGGCCCCGTCCACTCCCTTGATGGAGGGGTGGACCGCCTCCACCGGGCCCTTTTTCCCGGTGACCAGGCACACCATCTCCGGGCCGCCACCGGCGGAATCGTAGTGGGCCTGCCACGCCGACCGGATCAGAGCGTCGTCCTGAAGAAAGGCACCATCGTACCGAAAGACCAAATTCGCGCCCGCCAGGATATCATCCAGCTTGTCCGCCAGGGCTGGATGCTCCCTGGCCTGTTCCGGGTCCCAGCGATCAAAAAAGGCCAGCACAGCCCGGGCCGCAGGGCTGTCCACACCATCTAAAACCTGATGATGGAGCGTTTTGCAGGCGGAAAAGCACTCCAAACTGCGCTGGGGCTTTCCCTTTTCGTCGATTCCCAGGATATAGCTGGAGTTGTCCCACAAAAAGTTGGAAGCCACTCCGCTGGAGCGCTTGACCGGGGCGGGGAGGGACATGGGCCTGGGCGCCAGCACCTTCTTTTTCCCGCGCTCCTGCTCCTGTTTGAGCGAAACCGCCTGTTCCAGCTCCCCGGCGCTGTCGATGTACAGCGCGTAAGAGATATTGATATCGCTCCAGCCGGGGCGGGCCAGCTTTCCCTGGGCGGCCAGGTCCTCATAGTGCTCCACAAGCGCCTGCAGGATCATCCGATCACCTCCCCGCTGTCCCGGGCGGGGACGTTCAGCACGCCGTCCTGAAGCGATGCCCGGAAGAAAAGAGGGACGATGTTCTCAGGGTCGGCGTAGTCCAAATCCCAGAGCATATATCCCAGGTCCCGCACCCCGCTGAGCTCCTTCGGACAGGGCGGCGGGGTTTCGCACGCCTTGAACTGGGCGGGGAACTCCCGGCAGCCAAAATAGGGCTGGCTGTAAAACTGCCCCCGCTTGATCCGGCGCTTGATGATATCCTGAAATTTTCCGGCGTTGTCGCTGGCCGCCGCCTGGTCGGTCATGTCAAAATGGGCGTCGATGACATAGCGCACATCCCGCAGGAGCAGAGCGGCCCGCTGCTGGATGTCCCGGGAGGCGGCGAGGTACAGCTCTCCCTTGCCTCGCTCCATCACCGTCCGGGCCGAGCGGGCGTTGACGGTGGACTTCACCTCGTTGCGGCGCAGATTGGTGAAGCGGATAGGGGCGCAGACATGGATGCGGTCGATGACCCAGCGCAGGCCAGGGTGCCAGTAAATACTTTCCAGAAGCCCCCGGGCTGCGGAAGGCGTCATCACATCATAGCTGACCCGTTCTGTCTTCATCTCGGGGCGGGTGAAGCAGGCGTAGTCGCCCCAGACCTCCAATGAAATTGGCACAGCGTTCACTCTTTTCTCATTTTTGATAAGCATATCATATGTTTTGTCCGATAAGCAGGGCTATTTACAAAATTCTATCTAAATCGACAGAAATTTCCCGGCATCTGCCGCCAGCGACAGCCCCATATCGCTGTCATACAGCGCCGGATTGGTCAAAACCGCGCTGCCATCTTCCAGTACTTCCAAATCTCCCGCCAGATTCAGGGCTTCAAAGTGCTGTGGGTACATGGACACGCCGTACTGGCCCAGCGCCCGGTACAGCGCCCTGCTGTGCTCGCCGGAGCGGAGCTGCCGGACCAGCTCCTCCCCTTCCCCCAAGGGGATATATACGGTTTTTGTTTCACTGTCAATCAGGTGGAACCGCTTCGCAACTTTCCGGAAGGGCATGAAATCCCGCTCCATCACGGCGAGGATATCCTTCTGATCCAACGCCCTGGACCCCTTCAGACCCAACAGCTCCTGGAAGTAGCAGTAAATGGCCTCCGGGCTGTCCGGCAGGGCATGGCGGTTCAGCGCTTGGCGCCCCGCAGCCACCGGAATTTCAAACAGGGAGGGAGGAGGGGGCTCCCCTTGAAATATGGTGACAACGCTCTCGTTGGCGGGGCGCTTTCCCTCCCGGTTGCACCGGCCCGCCGCCTGAAGGATGGAGTCCAGCCCCGCCTCCTCCCGAAATACCGCGGGAAAGTCCACGTCCACCCCGGCCTCAATCAGCGAGGTGGAAACCACACGGCAGGGCAGGCCGTTGTTCAGCCACGCCCGGATCTGCTTCAGCACCGCCTTGCGGTGGGCGGGATACATCAGGGTGGACAGATGGAACGCGCCGTCCTTGTCCAGCAGGCCGTATATCTGTTGGGCGCTTTTCCGGCTGTTGACAATGCACAGGGCCTGCTTTTGCCCGCTGATTCGCTTCGCCACGGCCTCCCAGGACAGCGTTCCCTCCCGCCGGAAGGTGACGCGCTGGAAAAGCTCTTGGCGAAACACCTCCGGTGGACACAGCTCCACAGGGGGCTGCTCTGGCAGGAATTCCTTGAAAATCCCATCCAAAGCGGGCTGGGTGGCGGTACAAAGCACGGCGGAAGCTCCGTAATCCTTCACCAGCTGGGCGATGGCAAAGACGCAGGGGCGCAGGTATGGGATGGGCAGCATCTGCGCCTCGTCAAAAATAATGACGCTTTGGGCCAGATTATGCAGCTTGCGGCACTGGGAGGATCGGCTGCCAAAGAGGGACTCGAAAAACTGTACAGCCGTGGTCACCACCACCGGCATATCCCAGTTCTCGGTGGCCCGAGCCAGCCGGGCATTGTCCGGCCTGGCCTCATCCTCAATATCGTACAGAACCCCGGAGTGGTGCTCCAGCACGTTTTTATCGCCCAGGATATCCCGGAAAACCTGGGCGCTTTGCTCGATGATGGAGGTATAGGGGATCACGTAGATCACCCGGCGCAGACCATGCGCGCGGGCATGGCACAGGGCGAAGGCCAGAGAAGCCACGGTTTTGCCGCCCCCGGTGGGGATGGTGAGAGTAAACAGACCGGGCTTTTGTGCTGCGCCTTGATCCAGGCAGCACCGCAGCACGGCGCATCGCTCCCGGTTCAGCTCGTTCTGGGGCGGGAACCAGCCGGAGATATGGGATTGAAGCTTTTTCTCCAAATCCTCCATCCGATCTCCGCCGCCCCGCTCCCGCTCTGCCCCCGCCATAAAAGTCTCCGTGTCCAGAAAATCCGCATCCACCAGGCAGGAATAGAGCATCCGTGTGAAAAACATCTCCTCCAGCGGATTGGAAAATGCTGGAGTAGAGGCTGCGGGCAGTTTGAGCTCCTCCTGCCAAGCCTCGCAGGGCTCCAGCTTTCCAAGCGCGGCCTTCCTCATGCGGCCGCAAAAGGTGGGCTCATCCTGGTGATCCCCCTGTCCACCGCCATCGGGGAGCCCGCCGTGGTGCCCCGCCACGGCAAACGCGGCGCAGATCTGACCTCGTTTACAGCATTCCGCGGCTCCGGCTGTGGCGTGATCCACACGCTCAACGCTCCCTTGGATTCGGCGCTGGAAAGCAGCGGAATATTTCCCCAGATCATGGGCCAGGCCCGCCAGGCGGCCCTGCTCCTCCGCACCGAAGGATGCGGCGAATGCGGCGCATAGGTCGGATGTTCCGCTCAGGTGTTCCGCAACCGTTTGGCTTCTGCCGTCCAGGGAAAGACGGGCGAGATATCCGACTTCCATAGTGTAGGTCCTTCTCTCCGGCTGATTTTATGTATCAAGGATTACGTAGCATAAACAAATCCTATGATATTGATTATAGCGATTTTTTGCCTGTGTGCAAACAGATTTCGACAGCTGGAAACGGAGAACTGGTTGCCGTTGCAACAAGATTGTCTTGGCAATCTCTTGTTGAAAATTCTCTGAAAACGATGCTGACCGATTACGTCGGCTATTTGCGGGGCGGTTTGTAAAAGGAATGTCTACCCGCAAGTGCACCCGGGCCCATAGCCTCAACGGGGAAGCGTGGATCATCCGTGCTGTAATCAGTAGAGTGTCCGGTCAAATCAGCCGCGTTCCTCTGCCCCCAGCCGGGGGCAGATTTTTTCTGTCTGTGGTCATTTATGTGGTCAGGGCCAAAACGTGAAAAATCAAGGCCACAAAAAAGTGACGCAAAACAGAAAAATCCGCCCGAAACCAACGGTTTCAGGCGGATTTGTGGTGGACGATACAGGACTCGAACCTGTGACCTCCCGCACGTCAACGCCGGGAGGGAACTTTTTTGCTTTATTTATAGCGCTTTTTAGTTGCTTCCGCTCGGTTTCACTTGCTTTATGGTGCTATTTGACCACAGTGTTTCCGAGTATTCCGAATGCGTCTGTGGTCAGTTATGTGGTCACAGCATGAAGAAGAACCAGCTGATGGTGTTGCCGCTGATTGATAGATTTTTCAATCCAGTGGGACTTGATTGGGAAAAAACTACTGCGGTGTAATCAAAGAAAGATAATGAATTTGAATTCAGGCAAGGTCCAAGACACTCTTCTCTGCTATCATAATTGCCTGAGAATTCTAAAGTGCTGTTACATAATTTTTATTGCGCATTTGTTTGTGCCTGATATAAGTTACGATAGTAGCCATCTTTTAGTGCCATGAGCTCATCATGTGATCCGCTTTCAATTATGTTTCCCTTTTCCATAACAAAGATGCGGTCACAACGGCGAATTGTACTCAATCGGTGCGCAATAATAATTGTCGTCATTTGCTCACTGTAGGAATCAATCGTTTCCTGAATCGCCTTTTCTGTAACAGCATCCAGATTACTGGTCGCCTCATCTAATATTAGGATATCCGGTTTTTTTAGCATAGCTCTGGCAATGGCAATGCGCTGGCGCTGTCCACCAGACAAATTACTACCATTTTCGTCCAGGTGCGTTTCATATCGTAGAGGTAGGGAATTCACAAACTCATGGATTTGTGCCATTTTCGCACAGCGAATGACTTCTTCAATATTCACAGTTTCTAAACCAAAGGTCAGATTTTCTAAAATTGTCCCACTAAACAAAAATGTTTCCTGGGGTATATAAGCAATTTTTTCCCGCAATGTCTCCAACTGAATATCTGGCAGCGCATAATCTGCAACGGTAATAGTCCCGGTCTCATATTGGTACAAATTCAGCAGCAGCTTCGCAATCGTTGTTTTTCCCGCACCGCTTTCACCTACGATTGCAACACGCTCCCCGCGTTTTACATCCATAGAAAAATGCTCCAAGACAAGCTGCCTTGTGCCGTACCGAAAAGACACATTTTGAATAGAAATGTTCCCCTTTAAGGATGCTGGGGCAATCTTGTGCTGCTGTGTTTCATTCTTCTCAATCTCCAAATCCAAAACTTCTCCCAATCGGTCAGATGCCACCATCGCCGTTTGCAGGGTCGGTTGGAGATTGATCAAATTCTTAATCGGGTCCAGGAAATACACAAGCAATGCGTTGAAGGACACAAGGCTGCCGATGGTCATATTTCCTTGCAGAACGCTATATGCGCCCGCCCAAAGAATGATGACGCCTCCAACAGCTTCTACAAAGGTCTTTAACCCTTCTTGCGCATTGCTGATGCAAGCCAGCTTGAAAATGCTTTTGAGAAGCCGGATAAACTTGAATTCTGTTTCCGTTTGCACTGTCCGCTCCCCATTGAACGCCTTTACAGTCTGAATACCGTTTAGGGATTCCACCAAATAGGATGTTAGCTGCGCATTGTTTTCCATCTGCTTTTCATTGGCCTTTTTGTAGGGCCTGTTAAACACAAGCACCAGGATGGCGTATAGGATTACCATAAAAGAAGCAATGGAAAACAAGACCTTATTTTTGAAAAACAAAATCAACCCCCCGGCAATGGCCATAAGGGTATCGATCATCACCGTCAGCGTAGCGTTAGAAATGGCATCGCGGATCGAAGAAGCATCCTGAAAGCGAGAGATGATCTCGCCGACCTTACGGGTGCCAAAAAAATTCATTGGCAGTTTCAGCACATGGTCGTAATAGCCCAGCAGCAACGCGATGTCCAGCTTCTGACTCAAATAGACCAGCAGCTGTGTGCGCATGACGGACAGCAGCACAGAAAATAGCTTGAGCATGATAACGCCGATGGACAATACGTGGAGCGTTTTCACCAGTCCGGCGGTCAGAATGTCGTCAATGATGATCTGGAAATAGAATGCGCCTAATATACCAAGTATCGTAACAACCAACGATGCGACGAAGATGTCAAACACAAGGTGCTTCTGAGGAAGTAACAGCCCCCAAAAGCGCTCAAAGATACTTTTTGTCTCATTTCCCTTTTTAAAAGTTTGGGCGGGAACCAGCAAAATCAGGATGCCGGTCCACTCCTTGAAAAAGTCCTCCGGGGTCTTTTTCACGATCCCTTTTGCGGGGTCGGCAATCACGACCTGCTTTTTTGAAATTTTATGTATGACCACATAGTGCAGCAAGCTTCCGTCCACAATGACATGGGCAATAGCGGGCAAGGGGAATTCAGAAAAGAACGCCTCCTGATTCCCCTTGACCGCTTTGGCCGTAAAACCAAGCTGTTCGGCGGCCTTCACCATGCCGTAGGCATTGGTGCCCATTTTGTCCGTTCCAGCGATTTCACGGATTTTTGTGATAGACGTAGATAACCCGTACTGCTTGGATACCGTGGCAAGGCACGCTGCTCCACAATCGGTAATGTCATGCTGCTTAATGCAATAATATTTCATGTCAAGTCTATCTCTTTATTTTTTATTGCAGCATTGTACAGAAACAATTAGGATTGGGAAAGAAAAACCCATCGAAAAGAGAGCTGTCGACAAGGCAAGTTGTAGAGCGTTCTGTATAATGCATATAACCGTACCTGTAATTGAAACAGCACAAAATAGTGTACTAATGGCTAAAAAAATGCAAACAAATTTTGACAATTCAGGTGCGTTCGTTTTCAAAAGGTAAACGGAGTATGTCAAAAAAACAATTGACATGACGATAGAGATTCCAATTAAAAAATTTTGCATATTAACCTCCGAGAAGAAATATGAGCTGGACCCTTTAGGATGTGCTCCATAAAGAGTCCAGCCTATTATTAATTATGAAATAATGGCAATACCACCGCCCACAGCAGCCATCCCCAATCCAGCTAAGGCAATTGGTATTGAGGTAGGAAATGTCCCAATTGCTACAAGAACACCGCCAACAGCAACAATCCCACCTCCAATTTTGCAGCCTAAGCACCCACCATCAATATACATCATTTCTTCAAAAGATAGTTCCCTCATAATTTGCCTCCCTAAACGTCAGTGAGTACTCGCAGCAATTCCACTAACTCCCATTCCGACCATAGTTACCGCTGTACCGACTGCTACAAGCCCAACCCCACCGGTTGCCACAATTGCGAGTGCCGTAATGGGTGCCCATGCAATAAGCACTGCACCACCAGTTGCCACGAGGGCTTTGCCAATGGTCGAAGCACCACCATCAACCATAAGTGCCTGGCTGTCGTCAAGTTCTTGAAACGCCCCCATACTCATTGTCATTTCCATACTTGTTCTCTCCTTTTTGTAAAGAATTATATCACCTGCAACACGCCGTGTCGACCCAGCATCTTGCAGGGAGATACCAAAAATCATGTCTCTCCCAATTTTTTATAATATTTTCTCGCAAAAGCGGCAATGAAACAATTTGTTTTCGTTGCCGTTTTTTATTGGAAATGGTTGCTTTTCGGTCAATATATAAGAGGGCTGTTGATAAAGCCGCCTACAGCCAGCTTTATCAACAGCCCAGAATGTTATCGCAGGCAACCCTTTCGGGTTGCAAACGAATTATGACCCGCTTGCTATACAATGCGCCTTCAAGCTCCTCAATAGAGAAACTGGCATTGTATTTTTTGCAGATATCGTGAATGGACATCATTCCAATGCCGCTGCCACCCGTATCCGCGTGTGTGGTGATACGCTGTATCCCCCAATTTTTCAGTACTTCTTCTGAAAAGGGAGGCGCACTGTCGCTGACACTGAGGCAGCATTCGCCTCGATCGCGACCGAAACTGACCAAAATGCGCTTTTCCCCAACACTGTCATTTGTGGCAATGATTGCATTTTCAATCAAATCTGCCAGCACCGTAGAGAGGTCCTGCTCCGAGATGACGGATGGAATCATTTCTTTTATATCAACTTGAAAGTTGAAATTCAGTTCAATGCCCGCACTGTCGGCTTTTTGCAGCATATAAGCAAACAACGCATCTAAAACCGGAATCCCAACAGGGGAATACCTATTGCCAGACTGCTCATAGGTTCTTACAATGCCCGCCCGTTCTGCGGAAATGCGTTCTAATTGAGCAATCATTTCCCCAGTCTGCGCTGCTAATACTTCACGGTTATCATTGCGTGCGGCATTGTACAACAGCTGCTTAACGGCCAGCTCCATCGCAGGAAGCAGTTTATTATCTTTGTGAATAATTTTAGAAAATATCTCATTTTCGAGCTTTAGCTGTGAAACTTCCTCGCTTAGTTTGGAAATCACATTTTCTAAGTCCTGCCGTTCCCTTTTTCGCAGTTGCTCCACATATTCTTGCGTCATACGGCCATGCCACCAAAGCCAAAGTGCCACTCCACACGAAAAAACCGTAGGGACAAGTGCGATAGAAAGCAAACCTGGATCTTGTTGAATGCCTAAAAATGAAAAGATGATTAGCACGGAAACACTGATAACAATGCCCATAGTATCATAGCGGGAGTTTCCGAAAAAGGTGATCCCATGCTTTAGGCGTTTTAGACGAAACAGGAGAAAGGAAAATGGGAATTTGAATACTACGATTTTATGAGCGATTATCGCTCACCGTGGGTTTTCAATAAAATCCTCCAAAAGCCTTGAAAACAAAGGATTTTTCGCAGTGTGTTCGCCTTATCCCTTTATTTAGTTTCGCGCGAGCTTACCTTTGCCCTAACCGCTCATAAGGGCAAAAGCAAGGGCAAGAAAATCACACAACAGGATATAACAACGTGTGGCAATCGGAGAACTGTGATGTATGTGCGAATATATTATAGCGGAGGATTTCAATATGGACAAGTACATTTTTGACGAGAACAACGGTCTTTGGCATGAACTGATTGGCGACTACTATTTGCCCTGCCTGACCGTACCCGCTGAAGAAGAACAGCCTGTTGGCATATGGGGGCAGCGGCACAAGCGGTATCTCAAAGAACACCGTCCAGCCCTGTATAACGCCTTGCTGTTGAGCGGTAAGCTGAACGGCTACCTCGCTGATATTGACCAGCAGGCACAGGAAATGACGGAAACCCTTATCCGGCAAATGGTAGAAAGGCATGGTATTTCGGAGACCCTTAAGGCGGCGGATCAAATGGCGTGGATAGGACTGGTGAACAAATGTAAGGCCCAGGTGGAGGAAATCATTTTTTCTGACCTGATATATGTTTAGCTCCCAAATCAAGTGCGCCCCGGCCATGCTGGGGCGTACTTTTTACATCAATTTTACAATGCTTGACTTTCGATTTTTACATGGCGGCAGTATTCTTTTCTCGTACCCCAAAATCGAAAGGAGAAATTTGAACATGAAAAAATCAGTAAGTCTTATGCTGGCCGCCGCGCTGGCCCTGTCGGTCATGGCCGGATGCGCTCAGAAAACGTCCGGCACCGTCACCACCGACGGCTCTACCTCCATGGAGAAGGTAATCGGTGCCCTGGGCGAAGCGTTTGAGACGGAGAACAGCGGCGTGACCTTCACCTACAACCCCACCGGCTCCGGTTCCGGCATTCAGGCTGTGCAGGAGGGGCGCTGCGACATCGGCCTGAGCAGCCGTGAGCTGAAGGCGGAGGAGGCCGCCCAGGGCCTGACCGGAACGGTGCTGGCCTATGACGGCATCGCAGTCATCGTTCACCCGGACAACCCCGTCACCGATCTGGACGTGGACACCATCGCCAAGATCTATACCGGTGAGATCACCAACTGGAAGGACGCGGGTGGACACGACGCTGAGATCGTCCTCATTGGCCGGGAGGCGGGCAGCGGCACCCGGGACGGCTTTGAATCCATTACCGGCACGGCGGACAACTGCCAGTACCGCCAGGAACTGACCTCCACCGGCGATGTGATCACCGCTGTATCCCAAAACCCGGACGCCATCGGCTACGCCTCCCTCGCCTCCGTCAAGGATACGGTGCGGGCCGTCACAGTAAGCGGCGTGACCCCCACAGAGGATACGGTGAAAGATGGCAGCTATGTCATCCAGCGGCCCTTTGTCCTGGTGACTAAGACGGACGCCCCCCTTTCCGAAGCGGCGCAGAGATTCTATGACTTCGCCACCTCCCCTGACGCGGCGGGGCTGATTTCCGGCGCGGGCGCTGTGGCGGTGCATTGACCATGGATCGAAAAAGACAGCTGGGGGAAACCGTAGTCCACGGGATATTCCTGTTGCTGGGGCTGGTCACGGTGGGCTGTGTGCTGCTGATTACCGTCTATCTGGTGGCCTCCGGCATTCCCGCCATCCGGCAGATCGGGCTTGCGCCCTTTCTGCTGGGTGACACCTGGGAATCCACCGTCGCACAGCCCTCATACGGCATCCTCCCCTTCATTCTCACTAGCGTTTACGGCACAGCGGGGGCCATCCTGTTCGGCGTTCCCGTGGGATTTTTCGCGGCGGTCTATCTGGCAAAGCTGGCTCCGACCCAGGTGAAATCCATCGTCGAGGCCGCCGTCAGCCTCCTGGCGGGTATTCCATCGGTGGTCTACGGTCTGGTGGGGATGCTGGTGCTGGTGCCGGGGATCCGGACGCTGTTCCATGTTCCGGATGGGGCCAGCCTGCTGGCGGCGATCATCGTCCTGGCAATCATGATCCTGCCATCCATCATCAAGGTGTCCATTACCGCGCTGGAGGCAGTCCCGAAGGAGTACGAGGACGCATCCCTGGCCCTCGGCGCGACCCCCATAGAGACCTATTTCCGGGTATCCGTCCCTGCGGCGAGAAGCGGCATCGCGGCGGCGGTGGTGCTGGGGGTGGGCCGGGCCATTGGAGAGGCCATGGCGGTGATGATGGTGTCCGGCAACGCGGCCAATATGCCCTCGCTGTTTGAAAGCGTCCGGTTCCTCACCACGGCGGTATCCAGTGAAATGGCCTATTCCAGCGGCCTGCAAAGGCAAGCCCTGTTCTCCATCGCCCTGGTGCTGTTCCTGTTCATTATGCTGATCAACGCCGCGCTGAATTTCTTCCTCAAGAGGGACAAGGAGGGGTGATGATGCTGGATAGACCAATTTCCCCGTCCCGGAGGGCTTATACGGCTGCGATGAAGCTGCTGTGTATCCTGTCGGCCCTGCTGGTATGCGCTCTGACGCTGTTTCTCGTGGGCTATGTGCTGGCGGCGGGCCTCCCCAATCTGACCTGGGAGCTGCTGACCACGAAGCCCAGCTATCTGTCGGACACGATCGGCATCCTGCCGGACATTCTGAACACCATCTACATCATCATTGCCGCCCTGCTGATCGTTCTGCCCGTAGGTGCGGGGGCGGCAATCTACCTGACCGAGTACGCCGCGAATCAGCGCCTGGTCTCCGCCATCGAATACGCGGCGGAGACCCTCTCCGGCATTCCCTCCATCATCTACGGCCTTGTGGGGATGCTGGTATTTACCGGCGTATTGGGAACCTCTCTGCTGGCCGGTGCGCTGACCCTGGTGATTATGAATCTGCCCACCGTCATGCGCACGACCCAGGAAAGCCTGAGAACTGTGCCGCAGAGCTACCGCGAGGGAGCCTTTGGCCTGGGGGCCGGGAAGTGGCGGGTCATCCGCACCGTGGTACTGCCCGGGTGCGCGGACGGTATCATTACCGGCTGTATCCTGTCGGTGGGGCGCATTTTGGGCGAGTCGGCGGCGCTGCTGTTTACGGCGGGCTTTGCCCACGCGCTGAACGGCTTCTTTGCCGGTCTGACCAGTCCGGGGGCCACCCTCACCGTGGCGCTGTATGTCTACGCAAAGGAGCAGGGAGAGTTTGGCGTGGCCTTCGCCATCGCCGCCATCCTGATGCTCCTGACGCTGGTGGTCAACCTGACCGCCGCCCTGGTGGGCCGCTGCTTCAAGAAAAGGAGGGCGCTATGAGTAACGCGATCACCGCAAAAAATCTATGCCTGTGGTACGGCAGCGCCCAGGCATTGAAAAATATCAATATCCAAATCCCGGAGAACAATATCACCGCTCTGATTGGCCCTTCCGGCTGTGGAAAGTCCACGTTTCTGAAAACGCTGAACCGCATGAACGATCTTGTCCCCGGCGTGAAGATCACCGGAGAGGTGCGGTATCGGGATACGGACATTTTTGCTCCCGGCCTGGATGTGAACGCTCTGCGTAAGGAGATCGGCATGGTGTTCCAGAAGCCCAACCCCTTCCCCATGTCGATCTATGACAACATCGCCTACGGCCCCCGGACCCACGGCGTCAAAAACAAAGCCAAGCTGGACGAACTGGTGGAGCAGTCCCTCCGGGGGGCGGCCATTTGGGACGAGGTGAAGGACCGGCTGAAAAAGAACGCCCTGGGCCTGTCCGGGGGCCAGCAGCAGCGGGTTTGCATCGCCCGCGCCCTGGCCGTGGAGCCCAAGGTGCTGCTGATGGACGAACCCACCAGCGCCCTGGACCCCATTTCCACCTCAAAAATTGAGGAGCTTGCAATGCAGCTGAAAGAGCGGTACACTATTGTTATCGTGACCCACAATATGCAGCAGGCGGTGCGCATTTCCGACCGCACAGCGTTCTTCCTGCTGGGGGAGCTGATCGAGTGCGGCGAGACGGAAAGGCTGTTCTCCCAGCCGGAGGACCGGCGCACGGAGGACTATATCACAGGGAGGTTTGGGTGATGCGGAGTAGATTTGACAGCCAGCTCGCCCTTCTGAATGCAGAACTGATTCAAATGGGGGCGCTGTGCGAGGAGGCCATCTCAAAGGCGGCGAAGGCGTTGGAGAACGGTGACCGCATGCTGGCGGAACAGGTCAAGCCGTTGGAGGGCGAGATCGACCAGATGGAGCGGGATATTGAAACGCTGTGCCTGAAGCTGCTGCTCCAGCAGCAGCCGGTGGCCCGGGACCTGCGGCAGATCTCCGCCGCCATGAAGATCATCACGGATATGGAGCGCATCGGAGATCAGGCCGCTGACATAGCGGAGATCATTCTGGCAATGCTGGCCCAGGGATATGTGCCGGAGGACGTGGGCCATATCCGGGAGATGGCGGCAGAGGTCATCAAGATGGTCACGGAAAGCGTGGACTCCTACGTTCAGAAAGATACTGTCCGCGCCAAGCTGGTGATTGCCCATGATGACATTGTGGATCAATGCTTTGACCGGGTAAAACAGGTGCTGATCGGGAACATCGCGGAAAACCCCGGCTGCGGCGAACACGCTCTTGATTTGCTGATGATCGACAAATATCTGGAGCGTATCGGAGATCACGCGGTCAATATCGCGGAGTGGGTGATCTTCGCCGTGACCGGGGAACACAAAGGAGAAGCGCTATGATCTGGTGTGTAGAGGACGATGCCAGCATTCGGGATATTGAGCTTTACACCCTGCGCTCCACCGGCTTCGAGGCCAGGGGCTTTGAGGACGGCGGAGCGTTCCTTGCGGCGCTGGAAACAGAGAGGCCGGAGCTTGTCATACTGGATGTCATGCTGCCGGGAATGGACGGCGTGGAGCTGCTTCGGCGGATGAAGGCGGCGATTCCCGATATTCCGGTCATCATGGCCACCGCCAAGGGCGCGGAGTACGACAAAATTCAAAGCCTGGATCTGGGCGCGGATGATTACCTTGTTAAGCCCTTCGGCATGATGGAAATGGTGTCCAGGGTAAAGGCCGTCCTGCGCCGCTACCGCCCGGTATCTCCGGCAAAACAGCTGACAGCCGGGGGGCTGACGGTTGATCTGGAAGAACGGACTGTCACCGCAGATGGAGCGCGTATCCCGCTCACCTACAAAGAGTTTGAACTGCTCCGGCTGTTCCTCTCCCGTCCCGGCGTTGCGTTCACCAGGGAACAGCTTCTTTCTGACATTTGGGGCGTGGATTACACCGGAGAGACGCGGACGGTGGATATGCACATCAAGACGCTCAGGCAGAAGCTGGGGGACTACGGCGCGATGATTGAAACGGTACGCAATGTGGGCTACCGGCTGGAGGCAAAGCCATGACAAAGAAAATTTTCCGTTCCATCCTGCTGGCGGCAGTTTCCGTTCTTCTGGCAAGTTTGGTCATCATCATGGGTTGTCTCTATGGCTACTACAGAGACGTCCAGGAAAAACAGTTGCGGGATGAGCTCCGTTTGGCTTCCTACGGAGTAGAGGCGGACGGATTGGATTATCTGGAGCGGCTGGCCTCTCCCTACCGGTTCCCTTCCACAGCGGATTTCCGTCTGACTTGGATTGCCCCCGGCGGTGAGGTGCTGTTCGACACCCATGTCCCGGCGGTGGAGATGGAGAACCACGCGGACCGGGCGGAGGTTCGGGAGGCCCTGGCCGAAGGTGAAAGCGGCGGGGTCCGTTACTCGGAAACGCTGACTGAGCGGACGCTGTACTGCGCACAGCGGCTGGCGGATGGAACCGTTCTGCGCATTTCCATCAGCCAGCTGACGGTGTTTGCCCTGGCGATGGGGATGCTTCAGCCGACTTTGCTGACTGCGATCATAGCGGTCATTCTCTCCGCTCTGCTGGCCCATCGGATGACGAAAAGCATTGTCGCGCCGCTGAACCGTCTGGACCTGGACCGGCCATTGGAAAACGATGCCTATGAGGAATTATCTCCCCTCCTGGGGCGTATCCATCAGCAGCACCGGCAGATCGAGGAACAGCTTCGGGAGCTGCAACGGAAAACCGAGGAATTCGAGCAGATCACAAAAAACATGAGTGAGGGACTTGTCCTGCTGGACCGAAAAGGCACTATATTAAGCATCAATCCCGCCGCACGGACGATCTTTCATGCGGACGGCTCCTGCATAGGGCAGGATTTTCTTGTGGTAGATCGCGGCCATGAAATCAATCTTGCCATTCAGACTGCGCGGGAAAAGGGACACAGCGAGATCCGCGTGATGCGAAATAACCGGGAGGTTCAATTTGACATCAGCCAGATTACGGCGAACGATATTGCAGCAGGGACGGTCCTGCTGGCCTTTGACGTAACGGAACAAGCCGCCGCGGAGCGCAGCCGCCGGGAGTTTACCGCCAACGTGTCTCACGAGCTGAAAACGCCCCTGCAATCCATCATGGGTAGCGCCGAGCTGCTGGAGAACGGCCTTGTTAAGCAGGAAGATGTTCCACAGTTTGTGGGCGTCATCCGCAAAGAAGCGGCACGGCTGGTAACGCTGGTGGAGGACATCATTCACCTGTCGCAGTTGGATGAGGGGATTGCCCCGGCAAAGGAACCGGTGAATCTTCTGGAGCTTGCGGACAGCGCGGCTTCCGCTCTACGGAAGCAGGCTGACGCTCGGCACATTTCCATGGCTGTGACCGGGGACGCCGCAGCGGTAAACGGTGTGCGGGGTTTTCTATATGAAATGCTCTATAATCTGATCGATAACGCCATCAAATACAATACAGACGGCGGCAAAGTAGAGGTTGCTGTTACAGAAGCCGATACCGGCACAACAGTTTCCGTGAAAGACACCGGGATCGGTATTCCCCCGGAGTATCAGGCAAGGGTGTTTGAACGGTTTTTCCGGGTGGACAAAAGCCGCTCCAAGGCTTCCGGCGGCACCGGACTGGGGCTGTCGATCGTCAAGCATATTGCGCAGTATCATCACGCCGGTCTCAATCTCCATAGCGCTATCGGGTTGGGAACTGATATTTCGATTGTCTTTCCCCCTGCATGAACTGTAACCTTGAAATGATTATCTGCCGCTATGTACGCACCGCATGGCCTAATGGCTGTGCGGTGCTTTTTGCCGTCAGTCTTTCGTGTAGGCGTCCACGATACGTACTTCCAACTCCCGGTTCCGCTCCATCGCCTTGCGGAGTTCCGGCACTTCCAGCAGGCCCCTGGTGTTGGCGATGATGAGGATTCGGTTGAGACTGGCCCCCACCCTACGGACTTCGTGGATCAGCTTCGGCAAATCAATAGAGGGAGCCTCCCGGATGACAGCGCCGCTGATACACTGCCGGATGAAGCGCTCACGGGAACCCCGTACCCTGCTGACCTTTTCGTTGAGGTCAGCAAGCTCCTCGTCAGACAGGCGGATGATGATTTGGTTGGTTCTGCTACGCATGGATTCTCCTTTCTCCGGGCCGGGGTCATAGGGGTGGAACCCCTGTCAAGCGGTATTGTGATATCACAATACGTTGCTTGCTAAGACTGTACCACTTCTGCCCCGACGTATTTTGCGGGTGCGTCCCCGACGCCCCGGCTGTTCTTTTCAGCCGGTGAATTTTGGGAGAACACGCTCAAAGCAGGTCACTCAACCCGGCGAACGTCACCCTCCCGGAGCAGGTTCCGCCCCTGGTTCACGGCCATAAACCGTTCCAGCGTGTCCCGCCGGATGATGGCCTTCCGGCCCACCTTCAGCACCGGCAGCTTGCCCCAGTCCACCAGCTTCCGCATGGTGTTGCGCCCAATGCCCGTACACTCGGCGGCTTCCTCGATGGTCAGCCCCATTTTAACTGCGCTCATTCTGCACGCCCCTTTCTGTTGCACTTGTTTTGCAACCGCGACGTCGTTATTATACTTAAACCGCCGCTGTTTGTCAACTCATTTCAAGGCGTTTCAAAAAATATTTTTGAAAATATATGAAAGTGGGGTTGCAATTCAAGCCTGACTGTGTTATACTCACAC